>Ga0118677_10000410_pt1 | contig 93667 bp, 54 predicted proteins | sample AliMusrvi5mmetaG_FD_86154 | JGI IMG/M metagenome (GOLD analysis project Ga0118677, IMG submission 86154) | reverse complement strand
GCCACAGGTCCGCCGCGTCGCAGTCGTTGACATACCCGAAATCGGAGTTGATGTAGCTCGCCCCGAGCTTGCGCGGTGAGAGCCCGACCCCTTGCAGCGCGATCTCCTCCGCGCCCTGGAACACGCACGCCGCGCCCGCTGCCGCCGCGACCTCCGCGTTGCCCGTCGCATCGACCACGCCCTTCGCCAGCACCACGCCTCGTCCCTCGGGCGTCGCCACGACCACGCCGACCACGCGGTTGCCCTCCACCAGCGCGCCGCAGCCCATCGCGCCAAACCAGATCTCCGTGCCTGCCTTGCGGTTCTCGCGCCGCCACCACTCGCTCTTGCCGACCACGTGGACCGCCGCACCCAGTTTCTCCACGCCCTCGTCGTGCTCCGCCGTGAAACCGCATGCGTTGCCGTACCAGTAGACGCCAATCATACCGAGCGTGCCCACGCCACCCAAGCCGTGCAGATGCTCAATGACCAGCGCTTTCGCGTGCTGGCGGCCCGCCGCAATGCCCGCAGGCGCACCGCCGGTGCCTCCGCCCACCACGACCACATCATACTCACCCAACACCGGCAGCGCCGTCTTCTCGGCGCGCACAGTCGGCAGCCCGCTCAGGAACGGACGCATTCCGGTGAGTTGTTCCTTCACCTCGCCGCACACGACCGCCTGGCCGACTGCGCCAACCCGCACCGCGCCCTTGGCCTGCGGCAACGCCTTGGCCTCAGCCGCCGCTGCCACACCGACCCGTTCGCCCGCCGCCATCAGCGCCAGCGGCCGCAACAGCTTCGCCGCTGCCTCGCGAGGCATATCCGCGCATCCGCTCAGCACATACACGTGCGGCACACCCGCAGGCTGGAAGCAGCCGAGGTCTGCCTTCTCGGGGCCCGGCCATTCGCCTTTGAGCGACGCCGCGCCCGCCATCCGATCTGGCGGCACCTGAAACAGCGTGTCCGCGCCGTCCAGCAGCGTCTTCACGAACGTCCGGTCGCGCGCCACCTGCTCCGCCTCGGCGAAAGAGCGGTATGAGCCGTCTTTCATGTTGATCCGCATCGCACACTCGTACGCCTCACCCGCTACGCTCTTCACCGCGCTCTTGCGCGAACCGGTTATCGGCGAATTGTAATCTCCCGGCAGCGTCCGGCAGACAACCTCCTTGCCCGCCGGCGGCTCGCCCGCGATAATCACGCGAGTGAAGAGCTGCGGACCCGCGGGATAGGGCTGGAACTTCGCGCCCGCCATGCGTGCGACTGCGCCGCGCTCGGTCGCATCGACGACCCCCCTCGCAAGCACCGCCTGCCGCCCGGTCCGGTTGGCCATCACAATGCCCGCCACATGGCCGTCTCGATCTCGAAGCACGTCGGTCGCATACGAACTGGTCAGAAAGCTGACGCCGCTGTCGAGCAAAGCCTTATCCAACGCCTGCTTCACTCGCAGCGGGGTCGGCACCGTCACCGCCGTCCCGCCGCCCGCCGCCCGGAGGGTCAGCTCGCTCAACAGGAGCCGTTTCGCTCCCTCCTTCATCTTCACCGCGACCTTCACATGCTGAACGGTCTGACCCAACTTCGCCGCATAGCGCACAAGGTCGGGCTCAGGCCCTTCTTCCGGCAACAACGGAAGGCCTTTGCTCCACGTCTGACCGTCCGCGCTGACCGACATGAGCACGGAACCTGCCCCGAAATCGCCGGGCCGTTTGAACGCCATCAGTTCCACGCTCGCAACGGGCTTTGCGCCGCCAAGGTCGGCCAGAATGGCGACATCGCCCGCGAACTCGACCGTGCTGTGCTGGACGTCATCGAAGCGGCCGTCACACAGCATGTCGCCGGAATCCTTGTGCTTGCCACCACTGGGCTTGTCGGTCTTGTAGGTGAACGGCAGATTGGCTTCGCTTTGTATATAGATCGCCTTCGCGAGCGGCAACACCGGCACCTCGCCGTCCTCCAGCCACAGCCTCAGTGTCCCAGCGACATCGTCCCCGAGATAGGGCCTTGGCGCAACCAGAAAGACCTTTGCGCCCGCCTTGGCGGCGGCGGTCGCCGCCGCCACCGCTCCGCATGTCCCACCGACCACCACAACGTCGACTTCCTGGCTGACCGGTATTGCCCGCTCTGACTCGACCACTGCCGCCGGAACCGCAAAGCACCCGCTTGACACCATGACCGCGATTACCGTCACAGCCATCCATCGTCTGTTCATTCGTCTCTCCGTTCCTCAAACTGATGAAAACGCAAACCATCGTTTGCCGCTGCTCTTTCGCCCATTGCCGCTTTTCGCCGTGCAAGGCCACAGGCTGCGGACCGTCGATCGCCCCTCTTAAAACATTGTCGGAAAGGTACACGCAAAACCGCTCAGATTCAAGCCCTATCCGCATTCGCTCGCAGCTGCGATTGCCTGCATCCTTATGGCAAATCTCGCACATCCAAACGTGTGAAATGACAGGAAGGGAGGGTTTGGGAATCGGAGCGCGAAATCGATTTGACTTCTTTCTCACCCCCCCTTCATAATTGATGTCAATCGTGGGTGACAGAATATTTCTTGTTCACGTCGCGACGGCGTGTGACACTTATTCGCTCATGTTATGAGCTACCAGTGAAAAGGGGGCAGAAGATGAAGCAGAGTCTGGTTCTCACCGGTTTGATCGCAGGGCTGTGTGGCTGTTCGTCCGTTCGGCAAACGTCAGGTGGAGCGGCTCTCGAAAAGGGTCTCCCGCGCGCACCCTACGCATCGCTGGATTCTGCCGCGCAGTACGAGCGCCTTGTCGCGGAGTTGCGGGCAGTGGGCACAGCCCTTCAAGCCTACGCGCGAGACCACAACGGACAGTTCCCCTCCAGACTTATGAACCTTGTCTCTCAGTCGTATCTGCCGACCAGCGGCCTGATCTCAAGTGCGGATCCGACCGGCGGAAAGGAAGGGGGCGTCCCCAACAGTTATCTCACTTGGGGCCAAGCAGCAGAGACCGACGAAACCGGCTCCAGTTACCTTTACGAATTCAGCGAGGCGCCGTGCAAATGGGATTGGAAATCTTATCTCGGCGATCATCCCAGCCTGTCAGACGTGGACTCGAACCACGACGGAAGCGCTTCCTGGGCCGAGGTCAAGAATTGGCAACTTCTTCACGGCGATGTTGTCCAGAAACCGAGAAACTGGCCTTACAGCATCAGCCGTTTCCCCGTCGTGCGCTGTTACTGGTATCAGTACCCGAATGCGTACACCAATGCCTCCGGACGCACCGTCCTGAATCTGGCCACCGACCTCCAGACCATTTTCGTTTCACAGCCCTGGTGGGAAAAAGACGGAGAATAGCGCTCCGCAAGAGGGCCCGTCGGCCAGAGGTGAAATGACGAGACCTCAGCTTTTGGATTGGACGGCGGAAACAGATCCGTGCCGCAGGAGGCGTATCTCTTTCTGGAGCTCCTCGGGAATGGTGATTTTCGAAGCCTTGAGTCCGTCTAACAGACGGTTTATTTCGGCATCATTTTTCTGTTTGACGCGAACACGCAGAAACGTGAGCTGGAAAACGGGCGTCTTCGGGCTCAGTTTGTTGGCCAGTTCCGCGAACTTCGCCGCTTCGTCGATGCGTTGGGTTTCCAGAAGAATACTGGCGAGCGTATCGAGCGCGGGTGGAAGATCCGCTTGGATCGAGAGCGCTTGCCGCGCGAAAGGCTCGGCTTCGGCAAAGCGTTTCTGCTGCCGCAGGTTCTCTGCCAGATCGTTACAGGCTGGGGCTGTCGGTTTTTTCTCGATGCTCCGACGCAGAAAGTCTTCGGAACGTTTCAACTCTCCGCGTGTCAAGTTGATGGTGCCCAAAAAATAGTTGGCAAGCGCGTGATCGGGATCCACGGTGAGTTGGTTCCGGGCGTCAGACTCCATGAACTCCGGATTGCGCAGCGCCAGGTCCAGTTCGAAAACGACGTTCCAGACGTCTGTCAAAAGGGCGTTCATCGACACGGCTTGAAGCAGTTCGATCCGAGCCGCTTTATAATTGCTGGGCCCTTTCTTCTGTAAGAGGAGACCGCGCACCACATGGAGCAGATAATGGTTCGGGGTGTTCAGCGCCTTCTGAATGGCGGGAAGAACATTGAATTCAACTTCTTGTGTTGCGTTCTGACGCAGCAGAACCTCGGCCAATAAGTACCAGTAACGCACATCGGCCGAGTATTCCTTCGTGGCGTTCTCGAGCATGCGCTGGGCCTGCGAGTCGTCCTTTTTGAGCAGGGCAAGCATGATCGTTTGATAGAGTACGGTCTCCTCTTTGGCTCCGGCGTGACGGGCTTTGTCGAGCCATCTTGACGCCTCATCCAGTTTCCCGCTGGTGAGCGACAGCGTTGCCATGTTGCAGAGGGCGGCGACACTGGTGGCATCTTTAACCAACGCAGCGCGGCAACACGCCTCCGCCTTATCGGTCAATCCTGCCTGAAGGTAGAACGTCGCATTGTCGGCGAGAGACGATGCGTCCATATGTTCTGACAGCGCCGAGGCTTTCCCGATTTTATCGGCAGCCGCCAAGGCGGCACCCGTTGCGGACCATGACGCGATTTGCTGACGGTAAAAATCCTTCTGCCGGATCGTCCCATACGTTTGAAGGATTCCTGCGAAAGACATTTTCTTAACGGGAGAACTGGATGCGCACATCTTGATGTTTTTCCGCAGGCGGTCCACCTCCTCGGGATGGATCTTCTGGGCGGTAGCCAGAACATAGCCGTTCACGGCGGCACTCATGTTCATCGGGGCGATGCGACAGGCACGCTTATAAGCCTGAAACGCCTCCTCGGGAAGCTTCTCCTCCTCGAAAAAAACGCCCAGTTCATTGGCCGCAAAACTGGTTCTCACGCAAAGAACAGTGCGCAGCGAGGCAACAGGATCGGGCTCCTTTTTCCGAGAGATCAGAAGCGGTGCGATCTGACCGACAAAACGCCGGTCCTGTTCCTTGATCTTTGCGATGTCGAAACCCGAGCCAAGGGAGATGCCGCCAAAGGCCAGACCTTCGGGAACAGCGCGGTATCCGCAGGCAGTCCAGATGTCTGGAGAGGCGAAAACCATGGCGCGGTTAATGGCCTGCGGATCGGTCTTGAACCACTCCATGATGAAACGGGTGGTTCCGATCGACAGCGCGTTCTGAAGGCGCATCCGGTTCTGGCCCTCAAAGATCGGATCGGCGGCGATAGCGGCTTCCAACGTGCGAAGTTCACCCGGTTGGTTCCGCTGCCGGATGGGGACCAGAGTCAGCGGATGTTTGAGGCGGCGGGCTTGAATAAGCAAGTGGTTGTCCAAAAGCCCGTTGGAGACTAGCCAAGTTCGGTTTCCCATCTGGGCAAGCAGGCTACAGGCGATCTCGTCGGCGAACGCGCTTACTCGCGTATCCGTGTCACGGAAACTGCACCATGGGGCTAGGACGCCAAGCAGGAAGAGAACGCCCAAGAGGCAACTGACGCAGAAGCGAAAGATCGGGGCACTGAGGTTCTTGGCGGAGAAAATTTGCCCCTTGACCGTCGTTGTGTTCGCATCGCCCGTATTGACGGGGAACAGGAGCATTTTCAGGCAGGCGGCGATGACGAAAGCCGAGGCAGCAGCAGTGACAGCACACCCGAAAACCGGAAGAAGTTCGACAGATTGGAGCAGGCACCACGTTGAAAAAGACAAATTCAACAGGTTCGGGATGGACGAAAGCGTCAATAATATCAGCGCTGGCAGTCGGCCGCGCTGTTTCTCCCCAAAAACCGAGGCGGTTCCGAACAAGAGAAGCAGAACGGGCAGTGCGGTCTGAAAGAGAAGCAGCAACCAGCCTGTCTGCGGAAAGTAGGTGCGGATCTCGTGATAATGGTGGGATGCGAAATTGGACGCGAAAACGAACAAGAGGGACCTGATGCCGGTCGGGAAAGGCGCTGTTCTGTTTTGAAAAAAGGCGAAAAGCACACATACAAGTCCGAGTGTACAACCGAGCAGAAAAGTACTTAAAACCGTTTTTCTTCGCGAAGAGAAATAAAAAGCAGAACCGGAAAAGAAAATGTAAAAGGGTAAAAGAAGAAGGAAGACCGCTGACTCGAAGAGTCCCACTGTAAACAGAAAGCCGGAGAGCGCAAGAATGAGAATACGCGAGTACGACCTCCTTAAACCCGCTCCGTTCATGAACAGCAGGTCGAAAGACGCCAGGGCCAGCAGGAGATCAAAGGACGCAGGGTGTGCCCGGTTTGAAACAGACCAGAGCGGCACCATGAAGGTCAGGAGGAGGGCTGCGATCAAGCCTCCGATCACGGCGAGCGGCAACATACGGCGGTTATGAAGGGCCATTTCTTGTGACAGCTCGGGGGCCACTCTGCTCTGCCCCCCTGCTGCGATTGTACTGCCGTCCTTGGTCTCACAGGCGAAATAAAGGATAAGATTGGCGACAAAATGGTAGAGCACAACCGCACAGAGGGCACCGCACAGCGCCGAAAAAAGATTCAACGAGGCAGGAAAAGAAAAAGCGGAAGCCGAGGCAAGGAAGCGCAACAACCATGCGAAAACAGGATGATCCGCTCCGGACGGGGATATCAGTCCAGCCGCGGCCGCGGTGAGGGCGGAAGAATAACCGGGATAAACGCCGGGCGACAGGGTCAGCAGAAAAGTTGCCAGCGCGATAATCCCCGGGATGGGCAGAAAGAGATTGAGCCGTCTTGACAGTTGGAGAGTCGTTGGATGGATGTGCATGGCACTCCTTTGCCAAAGACATGTTAGCGGCCTAGCATGCGCGGGTGCCACTCCGAGGACGCCAAACAGTCTGTATCCTATTAAGAAAAAAGGCCGTCGACAGATGTCAACGGCCGCTCAAAAGAAATCGTCTGCGGTTAGGATTATACCGTCTTCTTAAAACGGCGGCGCATTCCAACTGCCATCGCACCCAACGCAAGCAGCCCAAGTGATGTAGGTTCCGGCACATCGTAGGTGTAAGTCACCTTCCAAGAAGCTTCACCGATAAACGTATTCACATGGAGATCGTCACCCCCTGCCATGCCGGAGGCACCCCAGTTTCCGGCAAAGGTCACGGTCATACCGTTGTAAGTTCCGGTGCCGATCAGGTTGGCGATTGATCCGTAATTTGAAAACGCTGTGCCCGTATTCGACACGAAATCACCCGTCAAAGTCTGTCCAGCGCCCAAAGATTCGGGTGTGGTACTGATGAGGTTAGCAACGGTGGTGCTCCCACTCTCACCAAAGGTGACCGTTCCGCTGTTGAGTGTCACGGTCCAATCGGCGGCAACATCCGCATTGATCAGGGTGATATTGGCGCTCATTTTTGCAGTCACGAGTTCCAGCTTAACCCCCGTCAGAGTACGAGTACCCCCCTGCGTGTCGAACTGCGTAATGGGTACAGTCGTGGAACCGGGCGCATCTATGCCGACGGAGCCGGTGTAGAACATCGACGAAGCCTGTGCCCCAGCTGCCATAGCGACAACCAATGCAACCAGAAAACCTTTTGATTTCATTTTCGTTCCCTTTTCACGTCTTTAGAAACCGCACACAAACGAGCCAATTTCTTCAAGTGAGGATAGTTAACCAAAATGGTGACCAAGAATGCAAGTTGAAAATGTGAAAAATGATGATTTATTTAGTCAGAGCCCTAGGTGTCATATTTTAACATGGGGGAAGGTTATCTGACTTTGCCCTTGTGCCGTCTTTTCTTCGAAACCCAAACGCCCCTCTCTCACGCTTCGACCGAATACTTCGGGAATCTCTTTTCTGTTTCGCCGAAATCATTTTTGAAAAACTCCTTCGCAACTCAAGAATGACCCGTCCTGCCCCCTCCTAGCACACAGTTATTGACAAGGTGCAAGGTGTTTAATAACAATGGAGCTGTTTTAATCTGAAAAGGAAACCGTCCATGAATGCTGACTTTAATCGCCTTTTTCCGTCGACTATCTGTTGCTCGCGCAGAAGTCTGTTGCGCGGCATAGCCGCCATCGCCGCGACCGGAGCCGCGGGGGCGCTCGTGCGTCCGGCGGATGCCGCCGAACCGACGGGGCGCATCAAACAATCGGTCTGCCTCTGGTGTTACAACGGGTTCATGAAACAGGCGAAGATGGACCTCGACACCTTCGCCGCTGCCTGTGCGTCGATGGGGTTGAAGTCGGTCGAGCTGACCTCCCCCGATCTGTGGCCCACGCTGAAGAAGCACGGCTTAATCTGCGCCATGACGCCGAGTCACAGCATCCCCAAAGGACTCAACCGACTGGAGAACCACGACGAATGTCTGGGCGCGATCCGCAAGAGCATCGACGCCACGGCGGAGGCAGGCTTCCCCAACGTCATCACGCTCTCGGGCAACCGCGCTGGCATGGACGATCAGGAAGGCCTCAAGAATTGCGTGACCGCCCTGAAGAAGATTGCGGGGTACGCCGAAGAGAAGAAGGTCACCGTGTGCATGGAGTTGCTCAACTCCATCAACCACAAAGACTACATGGCTGATTCGACGGCCTGGTGCGTCGAACTGGTACACCGCGTGGGTTCGCCTCGGGTTAAGGTGCTTTACGATATCTACCACGCCGCCATGATGAAGGAGGATGTTTTGGCGGACATCAAGAACCACTCGGACTGCTGGGGCCACTACCACACCGGCGGAATGCCCGGCCGGAACGAGATCGACGAGACGCAGACGCTCGACTACGCAAAGCTGATGCGGGCGATTGTCGATACCGGCTACACCGGCTATGTCGGCCAGGAGTTCATCCCCAAACGGCCTGACGCGATCAAGAGCCTCCAACAGGCTGTCACCATTTGCTCGGTCTAGGCAAGGTCTCGCACCCACTGGCCAAAACGGTGATCACGGCCTGACCGGGATCACCGGTGGAATGGGTTTTTTCTGTTTCAACAACCGCGCGCCTTCGCCCACCAGACGCAGATACCAATCACTCGGCAAACCCTCGTTCCCAACAAAATGTCCCTGTGCCGGCGGCGTGTCAGAGACCTTGAAAATAGCCGTGCCCTCATCGACCTCGTCGAACATCGCCACGTAAACCGAGTCCACTCCGAGCTTGGACAAGGCTGCGAACTGTTCCCAGAGAAACTGTCCCTTGCGGCGCGGGATGAGGCTGACGCCTGGCGGCTGACGCATGAGGTTGTCCCAACTGAAGCCCGCATAGACCACCGGCAGCCAGAACGCGCCGCGACTCTCGCACTCCTTTTTGTCCTCGGCCCAATACCCGGTGGTTGCATAGCAGACCTTGTTGTCATCCCAGGTGATGTTGCCCACATTCCAGGGCGAATAAGCGGGGAGCCGTCTGTAGAAGGCCTGCCAGTCCGGGTCGGGATTGCGCCGCCAATCCCAATCCCCGCCGCCTAACAGAAACGCTGCGCAAGGCCCGGGCGTTTTGAAAAAGTCGATCAGCCTGTTGGCCAATTCGGCCGTCATCTGGTTCGCTTTATTGTTGTGGTAAAACCCCCAGACCTGAACCACGGGAAGTCCGCCCTCATGCACATAGCGCGGATCGTCAAACACCTTCTCGTCTACCCTCTTTTTCCAGTCGTCAGTCAGCACCTCGAAGGCCCGTTCCGTCGGCATCGCTGCGATGTCATAGGAAAGAGCCCAGACGCGACCGGTTTTTTTCGCAGCCCCCCGGACATGATCCAACACGCGACGATGCGAGGAATAGCGCTGGCCGAACAGTCCGCCCGGAAGATCGACGACGAACTGCTGCAACCAGGCCCCGTCAACACCGTAGTCGCGCATCCATTCGAAATGGCGAAGCACGGTGTCGGGGTTGTCCGAACTGAACAACTCGGCCTGCCGTCCGTCGGGATAGGTGAAGCCGGGCACCGGGAAGCGTTCGGCGGCACCGTATTCGGCCATGTCGGGCCAGAGGTCGAAGGTGAGCGTATCAGAGGCAATTCTTCTGCCGTCCCGACTCCAATGCACCCACTCCCTGCCAGATGCATCGCCAGGGCAACGGAACCAGCCCTGGTAGCCGCACATCACCTTACCGCGGACCGACCCCGCCGGCACAATCAGCTTGGCTGCCTGGTCAAAGGCGGCCTTCGCTTGTTCGCCGCCTTTGACCAGCGGGCCGGTGTGCTGCGTGAGATAGAGGGAGATGAGGCCAAGCCCGGGATCGACGCTCATCGACGTGTTGAACGATCCTCCATGACTATATCGTCCGCCGTTCGTCGCCCAACCGAAGCCGTATTCGTTCTTGACGCTGGCGGGGGTTTGCTTCGTCGTCATCCGGGCCACGGTTTCCGCAGATAAATAGCGCCTGCCTCCATATTCGCCGCCATTGAGGAACATCTGGCAGAACTTCAGCATGTCACTCGCCGTAGAGAAAAGCCCAATGCCCGGCATGGGGTGGCGGCGGACTCTATCGGTGAGCGGAAAACTGAAGCGCGCATCGAGCGGAGTTTCTTCAAGGCCGGTCTTGCCGGCATTGGCTTTATAACATTTCGCCAGGCGCGCGACCTGTTCCTCGTTCGGCCAGAAAGTCGTGTCGGTCATGCCCAGCGGCTGGAACAATCGTTCATCTAGAAATTTCTCAAACGGCAGCCCGCTGACCACTTCCACAATCCTCGCCAGCGTACTGATGCCCGCGCTGGAATAAAGGTACTGCGTGCCCGGCTCGAATTGCAGAGGCAACCGGGCATGGCCCTCCACCACAGCCCGCAGCGGCTGACTGTCGAGCGTCGGCTTCTCATGCGGTCCGGAATACAACAGACCGCCCGTGTGGGTAAGAAGGTCCCGAACTAGCAAGGGACGTTTGGGCTTATTGAGCACCACACGATCACCTTCTTTTCCCGCAATGACCATCTGATTGCTGAACTCAGGCAGGTATTTCTCAACCGGATCGTCGACACTGGCCTTGCCCTCGTCCACGAGCATCATGAGCGCAGTTGCGGTGACCGGTTTGGACATAGAGGCGATTTCAAACAACTGGTTCGTGGTCATGGCCCTCTTGGCCGCCAAATCACTGTAGCCCACGGCCTCACAGGCCAGCACGCGATCCTTCGTCGCCACAAGCATCACCGCTCCTGCCAGCGTGTGCCGGTCGACGAAAGGCTGCAGTTTCGCAGAAAAATCACCACATGAAGCAAGCTGGGCCTTGGCCGAACATGAGAGAGCGCAGATAAGCGCTACAACGACTGAAGATGAAGACGGTTTTATGGTCAGTTTCCTTTGGAGAATATCATTTCAGGATAATTATTTTACACTTCGACAACTCTGTTAGGAAGCGGTTTCCCTAAGCAATCCCATTTTCGAACGCAGGCACTGTTTATTTGCGCATAATCGACAACAGGCCCGCAAATGCGAACCTTTGACGTCGATCAGGAGCGGGGATGCCCCCGACCCCGCTCATGCAGGGTCATACACCAATCCAAGGGCGAGGGCGCCCTTGCTTCCAGGCACTTCGCAAATAAACCGTGTATGCGACCCCCATTTTCAAACCCATAAAAGAAGAGGCAATAGAATGCCGCCGCAGCCGTTCAATGGAACATAGGAGACGCTCGATGACAAAAAAACTGTTCCTGATGATCGCCTTTCTGGCCGGATGGCAAGCCTTGGCCGAACCGGAGGCGCAGAACGCAAAGAACCCTTCACCCGAGCAACTGCAGGCGTTGCTGAAGCAATACCCGGCGGCCGACGCGAACCGCGACGGCATCCTCACCCTGGAAGAGGCCAAAGCCTACCGCAAACAGATGATGGCCAAGCGGCGGCCTGCCGATGCAAGCGCCGCGCTGGCACCGACGCACGCTAACTTGAAGTATGGCCCTTACGACCAGAATGTGATGGACCTCTGGCTGACCCCCTCGAACCGGCCGTCACCGCTGGTTGTGTTCATCCATGGCGGCGGTTTCGTCGGTGGAGACAAATCCGGAATTCATCCGCAGACTGTCACGGCCTGTCTCGCATCGGGCGTTGCTTATGCCTCAATCAACTACCGGTTCCGCGCGCAAGCGCCGATCCAGGACATCCTGCGCGATGCTGCCCGCGCGGTCCAGTTTCTGCGTTTCCACGCCTCAGAGTACGGCATCGACCCGCAGCGCGTCGCCTGCTACGGAGGATCAGCGGGCGCAGGCACATCGCTGTGGCTCGCGACCCGCGATGACTTGGCAGAGCCGAAGAGCGATGATCCCGTGTTGCGCCAATCCACACGGATTTCCGCCGCCGCGTGCCTCAACGGACAAGCGACCTACGACCTGACGCAATGGGATCACTTGATCGGCCCGTTCCGTGCGGAATGGAAAACAGACCCTGACGAAGACGCGAAGTTCTATCACTTCAATAGCCAGGCCGACCTGCAGTCGGAGGCCGCCAAACGCGTGCTGGCGGAATGTGACATGCTGCACTGGATCTCCAAGGACGACCCGCCTCTCTTCATGTCCTGCAGCATGCCGGACGGAGAACCTGAGAACCGCGGCCAGTATGTCCACCACCCGCGGCATGCGAAAGCCGTGAAAGCGCGGTGCGACCAAGTCGGCGAGCCGTGCGAGATCGCCCTGTCCTCCGGTGGCGGCGAGGATGCCGCCGTGCGGTTTCTGCTGAAACGCCTGGTCGAAAAGCCTTCTCTCACCGCAGCCACGGCGGCAAAGTAGGAGCGAGTCTCCCGACTTCTGCATCTCATCCTCGATGATGCAATAACTGATGTCCGGCTGTATAGCACCAGCCGACCTTGCGCCGCACGTGAACACCTGATCTCTTTCGTGTTTTACATTCTTCTTGGCGGCAATTCGTCTTCGTGCTTAAATGCCGCCATGAATTCACGCTTCTTCACCCTCTCCTTTTTGTTGCTGTGCTTTGTGCCCTTGTCCCTTTGTCGGGCGGAGCCGTCGCCGACGAAAACGCAGTCTGTGGCGGACCTCGATCTGTCGCTGATGGCACAGGGGTTCGGCAAGCCGTCCGCGAATAAGTCGCTCGAAGGAAAAGCTCTCCAGATTGCTGGCGCTCGATTCGACTCTGGAATCGCGACACACGCCGAGAGCCTTCTTGCGATCGCACTCGACGGCCAAGCCACACGCTTCCGCGCGGTCTGCGGCCTCGACGACGACGCGCACAACCCCGCCGCCAGCGCCGTCTTCTCGGTTGAAGCCGGCCGCAAGACTGTGTGGCAAAGCCCGGTGATGAAGAGCGGCATGGCCGGCGTGCCTGTGGATCTGCCGCTGAAAGACGTCCGCACGCTGCTGCTCAAGGTCGGCGATGCGGGCGACGGCATCCGCTACGACCACGCGGACTGGGCTAACGCCGTCATCGACTACAAAGGCGCCGCTCCCGTCGCGACCCCTCCGCCGCCACCGCCCGAGCGCTGGGCCTTGGGAGACGGCCTCTCAACAGTCTGGCGCGTGGCAGGCACGCAAGTGCCGCACTCGGACTTCATCGAACAGGGCGGCCGCCGTGCCGGGCAGAAGGTGTGGTACACGATCAACGCCGACGGCACGCTGAAGCTCGAGCGCGATGTGGTTTGGCCTTCACTCCGCATTCTTCCCAACAACACCCACGGCAGCCTCATCAAGCACTATGCCGCCGAAGCCGAACCGGCCCTCACGCTGAACAGCGAAGCGCTGGGCCCCATCCGCTTCTCGGAAGTGCGGCTAGACGGCACGCTGACGTTCATCGGCAAAGCGCAGTCGCTCGCTGTCAAGCGCGTCACCTTCCCTTCCTTCGGGGCCTACGCGGCTGTAGACCGCTGGACCCTCACGAACGAAGGCGACAAGCCTGTCACGCTCGACGTCGCGCCCCTCGCGTTGACGTCTCAACAGCCTGGCCCCTATGGAACCAACGTCATGGAAGTTTTTTGCGGCGCGCCAGCAAGCACCGTGATCGCTCCAGGTGCTGCCTTCGCGTTTTCGATTCTCTTTACGGCACGCCAGACGGACGCACCGTCGCCCGCGCTCGACGGCGCGCGGGAGGAGGCGCGACGGCGCGCCTTCATCGCCCGGCTCAACGATTCGCTGCTCCTCGAAACGCCCGACCCCGTGCTCAACCGCGCCTTCGCTTTCGCCAAGTGGCGCGTGGCCGAAGCCATGAACGATACGCGCGGAGGGCTCATGCTCGCGCCCGGCAACCTGCGCTATTACGCCGCAACCTGGTGCAACGACAACGTCGAGTACGCCGGCCCCTTCTTTCCCTTCCTCGGCGACGAGGGCGGCAATAAAGGCTCGCTCAACACCTACCGGCAATACGCCGCCTGCATGAAGCCGGCTTACGGGCGCATCCCTTGCTCAATCATCGCGGAAGGAACCGGCACGTGGGGCCCGTTCGACCGCGGCGACGCGGCCATGTACGCCTATGGAGCCTCGCGTTATGCGCTGGCTCTCGGCGACCGCGCCGTGGCCGAAGAGCTCTGGCCAGCCATCGCCTGGACACTCGAATACTGCCGGCGCCAGCAGACGCCCGAAGGCGTGATCGCATCGGACAAGGACGAACTGGAGGGACGCCTGCCCACGGGCAAGGCCAACCTGACCACATCCAGCCTCTGCTATGGCGGACTGCGGTCGGCCGCCGATCTCGGCCGCTCGCTGGGCAAAGAGAAGGAGGCCGCCGACTACGACCGACGCGCCGACGCGCTCGCGCAGGCCATCGAGAGCTATTTCGGCGGGCCGGTCGAGGGCTTCGACACCTACTGTTACTACACCGGCAACGACCGGCTGCGCTCGTGGATCTGCATGCCGCTCTCGATGGGCCTCTTCGCCCGCAAGCAGGCCACCATCGACGCGCTCTTCTCGGCCAAGATGTGGACCGTCGACGGTCTGGCGTCGCAGTCCGGCGACCGCGTGTTCTGGGACCGCTCCACGCTCTACGCACTGCGGGCCGTGTTCCAGGCGGGCGAGACCGCCAGGGCGCTCGACTTTCTGACGCGCTACACGCACCGCCGCCTTCTGGGCGAACACGTGCCGTACGCGGTCGAAGCTTTTCCAGAAGGCGGACAGGGCCACCTCGCCTCCGAAAGCGGGCTCTACTGCCGCATCAGCACGGAAGGCCTGTTCGGCATTCAACCCACCGGCCTCGACCGCTTCCGCTGCACGCCTCGCCTGCCCGACACCTGGCCCGCCATGGCGCTCCGCCATGTGAAACTGTTCGGCCGCGACTTCGACCTCACCGTGTCCCGCGCAGACACGAAACTGAACGTGCAAGTTACGCAGAACGGTCGCGCCATCCTGATCCGCGCCGTCGAACCCAGCCAATCTGCCGACGTGACCTTCCCCTCTAAATAAACGTCCGATCCCGCGGCCGTCAGCGGGAGCCGCACCGCTGTGGCCACCTGCCAATTTTAGAATCGGTCAGCGGCTGTCGTGCTGCCGCACCACTTTCGCAAACTCCTCCAGATCGGCGTAGTTGTTCCGCCACGTGGTGTACATGACGCCAGCGATGCCTTTGACCTTCGCCGCCGAGTCCAGCCACGGTTTGATGCGTTCTGGCGGGGCGTCGTAGTAGCCCGCGATAATCTGGCGATGAGTGACGGATCATAGACCTTCTCCTCTCGCTTCACCGAGCATATCCATCCCGCTCTACAAATAAGAACAGTCACATAAACCATCGATATTCAATAATGTTACTTTTAACATGAACAGACAGCGAGTCAGCGCATCGGTGGGCGGTTCATCAGCAGGCAGACCACACAGGGTCCCTTCCCGGATTTCGATTTCCAAGCGTCTGTTCTGTCGGGAAAGCAAATGCGCGGCAAGGCTGAAGGAAAAAGGCGTTTTTTGGTACTCATGTGGGACACTAGAAATTTCTTTCATTTTTTCGTTGTATGCTTAGAGAGTTCGAGGTATTGTATCGATAAAACTGAAGCAGAATACTTGACTTTCCATTACAGGGCTGTAATGGAAACGGAAGCGGCGGATGTGTGGAAGGGCATCAAACTGGCAGCATAAGGCGGATGGCGGACCAGACAGAAGCAAGGAGTCAGCACGATGATGGTCAGCAGACGTTCATTTCTGGAGTATTGCGGTCTGAGTGCGGCGTTTCTCGGCATCAGCTCAAAGCTGGGCCTGCTTGGCGAGGCACTTGCTGCACCGACAGCCCCGTCAGTCATCTGGCTGCACGGGAGTTCGTGCACGGGATGCTCGGTCTCTTTCCTTAACCGCATCGCCGCCGCGGCGCCGACCACGGTGGCCGATGTGCTGACCGGCGCAGTCAACCTGGTTTACCACGCCACTTTGATGACCCCAGCCGGTGACGCTGCGGTCTCGGAACTGAAGCGGGTCTATAACAGCGGCAACTACGTGTTGGTGCTGGAGGGCGGCGTGCCCACGGCTTTCCACGGCGGCGCCTGTGTCGTTTATAGCCTGAACGGCGTGGAGACAACCTACATGCAAGCCGTACAGGAGATGTCGGCCAGGGCGCTGGCCGTCGTCTGTGCGGGCACGTGTGCCTCGTTCGGCGGCATCCCTGCCTCGGGCAGCAACCCCACCGGTGTCGTGAGCGTGGGGCAGCTGACGGGCCGGGCCACCATCAACCTCTCCGGTTGTCCTGCCAACCCCGACTGGGTGGTGTGGGCGATCGTGCAGTTGCTCACAGGAACACCCGTCGACCTCGACGAAGACGGGCGGCCCATCGCCCTGTACGCGAAGAACCTCGCAGGAGCGGATGCCTCAGCGCTCATTCACGACAAATGCCCGCGAAACAGGGACCCCGACATCAACCCGGAAGCGCCAGTTGAGGCGACCTCCTTCACGGCTTGCGACGGCCGCTGCCTGATCGAACTCGGTTGCAGAGGCCCCTTCACCAAGGCGCGCTGCGACGGCTGCTGGAACATCCTCGCCACCGACCCCGCCAGCCCGCCCGACGACCGGTGGCGCAACAACTGGTGCATCGGAGTCAACGCGCCGTGCCACGGCTGTGTCGAAAAGACGTTCCCCGGACCTCAGTCGTTCTATCAGCCCTATTCGCCCGTCGTGTAATTCGTCGCCCTCCGGCCCGCACACCGACGAAGGGCCGGCAGAAAGGAAGCTGTATTATGCCTACGATTGTCGCAGCCATTGATCCCGTAACACGCATCGAAGGTCACCTCAAGGTGGATGTCGCCATCGACACGGTCGGCGGCGTCCAGCAGGTGACGGACGTGCGCACCATCGGCACGCTCTTCCGCGGCTTCGAGAAGATCCTGGAGGGTCGTGACCCTCGAGATGCACCGATCATCACCTCGCGCATCTGCGGCGTGTGTCCGACCTCCCACTCCATGGCTGCGGTGTTGGCGCTGGACCAGGTCGCCGGCATCACCATGTCCACGGCAGCCCGCCACCTGCGCAATCTGGTTCATGGAGCCTGTTATCTGGAGTCGCACATCCTGCACTTCTACCTGCTCTCGCTGCCCGACTACATCCACGGGCCGGGCATGCCGCCGTGGACCCCGGGCTTCGAAATGGACCGGCGCGTAGACAAGGCCTCGGCGGAGCTCTTCCTGGGGCATTATCTCGAAGCGATCACCCTGCGCCGCCGCTGCCACGAAATGGGGGCCATTTTCGGCGGCAAGCTGCCGCACTCTCCCGCCTATCTCCCCGGCGGTTTCACGGCCGTGCCGACCCAGCCGAACATGGACACCTTTTTGGCCACGCTGAACGACATCCTCACGTTCATCGAGACCCGTTACCTGCCTGATGTCGAACGGCTCTCGACGCTCTACAGCGATTACTTTTTCATCGGCCGCGGCTACGGCAACCTGCTCTCGTACGGAGCGTTTGAACTGGACAACGCCGGCACGACCAAGCTGTTTCAGGCAGGCCGCATCGTCGACGGTGCAGGCTCCATCCAGACGGTCGACGCAGCCGCCATCACCGAAGATGTGACACACGCCTGGTTCAAGAACGCCGACAACAACCTGAACCCTGCAGTCGGCGAGACCAACGCCGAATATCCCAAGAGCGGCGGCTACTCGTGGCTCAAGGCCCCGCGGTACAATGGCGCACCTTACGAGTGCGGCCCGCTGGCACGCATGTGGGTCAACGGCGAATACGCGAACGGCATCTCCGTGATGGACCGTATCCGCGCACGCGCCCAGGAGGCCCACAAGCTCGCTCTCGCCATGAAGACCTGGCTGTCCGGCTTCCGGGCCGGCGCGGTGGTCATGAAAGGCGACTGGGGCTCCCCACAGAGCGCGACTGTCAAGGGCCTCACCGAAGCCCCGCGCGGCGCGCTCGGCCACTGGGTCAAGATCGAGAACGGCGTCATCGCCAAGTATCAGGTCATCACGCCGACTTGCTGGACCATCTCGCCTCGCGACGGGGCGAACCAACTCGGCCCCCTCGAACAGGCGCTGATTGGCACGCCCGTGGCCAACGCGAGCCATCCGGTCGAAGTTTTGCGCGTGATCCACTCGGTGGACCCCTGCCTCGACTGCGCGACGCACGTCATGTACACCGAAGAGGCGGAGCGGAAATGGAGGGACGCATGAAACGGGAGATCGTCATCCTCGGCGTCGGCAACCTGCTGATGTCAGATGACGGCGTGGGGGTCCACGCCGCCCAAGCTCTTGCCCTGAAACCGCCGCCCGGAGCGGAGGTCGTTGACGCCGGAACGGACGTCCTGTCGACACTGCCCTTTCTCGAAAAAGCTTCGCACGCGCTGATCATCGATGCGGTGCGCGCCGGCGGCATCCCCGGCACGCTCCTCAGTCTCTCGGAAAACGACCTGTCCGTCCGGACCGGCACGCCGACAGCGCATGCGATCAACCTGCTCGCCAGCCGGCACCTTCTGCCGCCCGACGCCACCTGGCCGGAAGTTCTGGTCCTCGGCGTAGAACCCGAGCGCCTCGACTACGGCATGACGCTCTCGCCCGCCGTCGCAGCCACACTGCCGCAGATCGAGCAGCGCTGCCGCGAGATCGTCGCCTCTTGGAACAACGAAAGCCTCCACTCCCAACCCGGCAGGTACGCATGAAAGCCAGACCGCTTCTGTTTGCGTTTCTTCTCTCCGCCGTCCTGACAGGCCCGATGTGCAATGCGCAGGCTCAGAGCACGGATGGCACCGTCACCTATTCCGTTCAGACCACGTCGTATACGGCGAGCTACGACCCAAAAAGTGTGGCGGCCGTTTGGGTCGTGGACAGCAGCGGGAAATTCATCAAAACGCTTTGCCGTCACGCCATCACACGTATCGCCTACCTCTACAAGTGGACCGCCGACCGAGGCAACTACTCAGGCGTGGACGGCGTCACTTCCGCAACACTCACCACCCAGCCCCAGACCCACACCGTGACGTGGGACTGCCGCAACACCAACGGGGTGCTCGTGGCTGACGGCGTTTACACGTTCCGCGCCGAATATACGAGTGGGAACGCGCAGGGACCTTACTGCGGTACGCTCTGCGCCTTCGTCAAAGGCACAGGCAACGCAGTCTCCAATTATCCGAGCTTCACTAACGCCGGAGGGACCTTCCAGAACATGTCCCTGACCTACAAACCCTACTCTGAGATCGCAGTCACCAATCTCACTCCGTCTTCAGGTCTCATCAACTCCAGCGTGCCGGTAGTTGTAACGATCACAAATCAGACACTCAACGCGGCCGCTTTTACGGTCACTGTCAGCAATCTGACAGCCACCGCCGCGGCGATTGGCTCGGCGACCGTCGCCAGCCTGCCCAGCAAAGCCACCACCAACATAACCGTCAACTGGAGCACAGCCGGACTGACGGCCGGCGCTTATTCCATTCAAGCGGTCGCCAGCACGCTGATCAACGAGACCAACACCGCAAACAACGTCAGGAGCGGCACGGTGACTCTCTCCGCGCCGGAGGCGGGCGACCTTGCGGTCTTATCGCTCACTCCTCTGAGCGGCCTTGCCGACGCCAACCTCTCCATGCTGGTGCGGGTGACGAACGTCATGTCCTCAGCCGCAGGGCCCTTCGCCGTGTCCCTCAGCAACGTGACAGCGAGTGCGACGCTCCTCGCTTCACAACCGATCACGCTTCTCGCGGGACGCACCGCCACCAACGTATCCCTCACGTGGAACACCACCGGCCTTGCGGCGGACACCTATCAGGTCAAAGCCTGCGCAACCCCACTCACCAACGAGACCAACACGGCGGACAACCAGCTGACCGCTGCCGTCGTGCTGCGAAAGGCCATTCACGACCTGGCCCTCAGTGCGGTCCGCATCGCCGGCATGGTTCCGCCGAATGTGACGAGCAACGTCGTCCTCGTGATCACCAACCGAGGCGATCTGAGCGAAAGTTTCGCGGCCTCCCTGAGAGATCTCACCGCTTCGCCACAGGCCATCGGCAACAAGGCCACCAACGTGGCGTCCTTTGCGAGCATCAGCGTGACCATCCCCTGGAGCACCACGAACGCGCCGCTGGGCTATCACACCCTCGAAGGCAGTGTCACGGTGGTGGCAGGCGAAACCAGCACACTGGACAACACCAACATCGTTTCGGTGATCGTCGCCACTGGCCTGACCACAAATACGCTGGTCGCCAAGAGCGCTCCCTGGAAAGTTTTCGATCAGGGCCTCGACCTCGCCGGAACTCCATGGAAGAAGGCCGACTACTACGATGGCTTCTGGACCTCAGGCACGGCTCCGCTGGGCTATGGGCTAACGAATATCGCCACCATCATCGGCTACGGCGGCATCTCTACCAACCGGTACGTAACCTCCTATTTCCGCCGCGAATTCACCATGGATGCCGTGCCGATGACCATGACCGGACGCATGATGCGCTCGCACGGCGCCATCCTATACCTGAACGGCACAGAGATCGCGCGGCAGAACATGCCCGCAGACCCGGTCAGCTACAGCACGCTCTCCTCCGGCATGGTCACCGGCGCGAACGCCACTAACTATTTCGGCTTCACGGTCCCCACCAACGCTCTGGTTGTCGGGCGCAATCTGTTCACCGCCGAACTGCATTTGGCGGCAGTCACGAACACGACCGCCGGATTCGCCGTTGAACTCTCGTCCGTCAACCCGACGATCCCCCCCACAAACGCCGTCAACCCTTCGGCCCTCACACCCGACGGCGGCTCGCAGTCTGGCGACAAAACCGGTGTCTCCGTCACGCTCACCAACGCCGGCAATGTGACCGCGACATGCCTCGTGCTGATCCGCGACGCGGCCACCGGCGCGGTTCTCGGGTCCCAGACCGTCGGACCGCTGATTCCGGGCGAAACCGTCACGGTGAGAATCGCGCTCACGACCTTCGGCGCCACGACCGGCAGCCGAACCCTTCAGGCAGTCACGGTCATCAACAATGTCACGAACCTCGCAACCGTCGCGACGTCCCCGTTCACGCTCGCCGCGCCCGATTTCTCGCCGCGCACCGTGGCCGCCACGGGCTCGATCGGCGGACGCTGCAATGCGGTGGCCGTCTCGGGCCGCTATGTCTATCTCGGCTGCGGGGCAACCCTCGAATGCTGGGACGCCCTGACGCCCGCCTCGCCTGTCCGTAAAGGCATGATCCGCCTGCCCGGCATCATCGAAGACCTCGCCTCTTCCAACAACTGGGTCTACGCCGCCACAGGTGCCGCAGGCGTGCAGATCGTCGACGCCTCTTCGCCTACGCAACTGCTCCACCGAGCCACGTTCGACACGTCCGGGCATGCGCGCCGCATTGCGCTCGCAGGCACCTCGCTCTATGTGGCTGATGTCCTCGGCGGCGTACGCGTGCTCAACGTGACCTCGCCCGCATCTCCGACGCTGGCGGGCGCCTATCAGACCACGGGGTCTGCTCAGACCGTCACCTACGCCTCGCCCCGTCTGCTGGTGCTCGACAGCCAGACCGGCCTGCAGAACCTCCACGCCGCCAATCCAGCCGCGATGTCCGTTACCGGCACGTACAGCCAGGTGACTGCCGGCTTGGCGCTGACCGCCGTCTCCGGCGCCGTACTGGCCGCCGACGCCAACGGCGGCCTGTTTCGGATCAGCACCGCAACGCCGGCCAACCTCACGGTCGCGGCGAGCACGCTGCTGCCGGCCGCCGGACGCAGTCTCGCAACTTCCAGTTCCGCACTTTACGTTGCAGCAGGGGCTCAGGGCCTGCTGACCCTCGACGTGACCACGCTGGAACTCAAGGCCGTGAACGATGTGAGCGGAGAGGCTGCCTCTGTCGCCGTTTCGGGCAGCACGCTCTACGTCGCCGCCGGGTTTGGCGGATGCCAAGCGCTGAGCATCAGCTCGCCGCTGGCACCGGCTCCCGTGGGGGTTTTCCGAACCGGCGCACGCCCTGTGGACGCGGCAGCCTCCGGCTCGACACTCTATGTGGCGGCCGACGAGGGCGGCCTCCAGATTCACAGCCTGCAGGATCTGGCTTTGCCGACGCTGTTGGGCTCCATCACCTCAATTAGCAATTCGCGCTGCGTAGCGGTCTCGTATCCGAACCTCTTTGTGGCGGAAGGGCTCTTCGGCCTCAAGATCTTCAACATCGCCAATCCCTCTGCGCCCGTCTTGCGAGGCAGCTACGCGGCGGCCGATCTGTCGCACATCCGCCGTCTCGCTCTTGCAGGCAACCGTGCAGCTATCACCGACGGCCGCAAGATCCAGTTGCTCTCTGTCGCCAACCCTGCAGCCCCCGTGTTGCTCGCGACGCAAGAGCCCGGCGGTTTTGTCTTCGACCTCGCAGCCATCCCCGGCGAAGTCTACGCGGCCTGCGGCGGCTCAGGCGTCAAGGTGCTGCGCATGGACACGCTCGGCGCGGACAACACGGTTGTCACCCCCGGCCCGGCCACGGCCATCGCCGTGGTCAGCAACCGCCTGACGGTCGCTTGCGGGCGGAGCGGCTGGCTGACGCTGAACATCGACAACCAGGCCAGCCCCGTGTTGGTGAAAGCGACCTCCGGAACCGCATCCTTTGACGCCGCGGCGGCCGGCCCTCTCGTCTACCTCGCCGACGGCTCACGCACGGCACAGGTGGCAAACGTCTCGGCGCCAATGACACCGGTCATACGTTCGTCCTTTGGCAGCCTGACAGCCGCGCTGCGCGTGCGGGCGGCGAGTGGACTGTTGCTGACCGCCGAAGACGAGTCCGGCATGGCCCTTTTGAACGCCAGTCCCGGCGACATCAACCTGAACGGCATCCCTGACAGTTGGGAGCAGCAGATCGTGAATGCGAGCGCCGCCACTAACGGCCCGGTGCGCTCGGCGCTGGACATCGATTCGCAGACCATCGGCCCGAATGGCTTCACGTACAGCCAGAGCTATCTGGCCGGCCTGACGCCGACGAGCCCGGACTCGGTGCTGGCCATTCGCGCCGCCACCTCCATGCCGACCGCAGGCGGACAGTTCGTGCTCCAGTGGCAGAGCGTGCCGGGCATCAAATACATGGTTTACAAATCTACGGACATGACGGCGGCGGCAGCGGGGTTCCTGCCCGTGTCGACCGCGATCACCGCAACCGCCAGCCTGACGAGTTACACCAATGCGGTGACCACCGACCAAGCGTATTTCATGGTCATTACGACGCCGTAAATTCTTTGTGCCAGTCTCACGATTTCTGCTTGTTGGACAGCTCTTCGGCCGCCCCTTTGAGTATTCTTTTCTCGCACGGTCTCAAATCGACTGTGCCCTTCCGCCCCATGTTCTGCCGCACCAGCCGCCTCCCGTGAATTGCTAAGCCCGTGCTCCGGTCACGGCCCCTTATTCTGCATTCAAGCGCCGCATGCACTCTTAGAGCGAAAACCGTTCATCGTGAATGCGGGCAGCGTGAACACCGAGACTTGACAGTGCCGCGCGCACGCCCTTCATCATCACGGGCGGGCCGCAGAGATAGACGTCACGGCCGGACAGATCAGGCACCAGCCGCGCGAGGCGCTCACGGTCCACCCGCCCCTTCTCACCGGCCCACGCAAGGTCGTCGCTCATCACATAAACCAGTTTGAGCGCCCCGCCCGGCCTCGCAGCCAAGCCGTCTAACTCTTTCCTGAACACGAGGGTCTCGCTGGTGCGGTTACCGTAAATCATGACCGCGTCGCGGCCTTGTGTGAGCAGCTCTTCTGCCAACGCCCGGATGGGCGTGATGCCGATTCCGCCTGCGACCAAAAGCACCTTGTCAGAAGCACACGTCCGGGAGGTGAAAATGCCGTGTGGCCCGTCGATCAGCACCGGCGTGCCGGGCTTCAGCTCTGGGATGCGGCGGGTGAAATCACCCAGCCGCTTGATGGACAGCCGAAGCCGCTGACCGTCTGGGAAACAGGATATCGAAAACGGATGGGCTTCCCATCGAAAGCCCCTGGCTAGAAAACGGACAATGACGAACTGTCCGGCTTCGGCGCGGAAGGCGGCCAAGTCCCTCCCGCCGATGTAAACGGAGGTCACATCTCCAGCCTCTGGAACAACCTCGGTGACCGCGAACCGATGTCGGGCCAAGTTCAGCAAGGGCCGCACGAACCGATAGCCCACCAGATTGATTAGCACAAAAGCGTAGAGCGCACACCAGTAGAGCTTGAACGCAGGGTGATCGGTGAAATCGCTGCCGGAGACGACTTGGTGCAAGAAGGTCAGCCCGAACGCGACATACAGCACGAGGTGTGTCGCGTACCAAAGCTCGTAGCGCACACGTCTCAAAAGCACGAAAACAGAGGCCACGCTCGCGGCAACCATCAAGCCCAGCCCGATGACGGCCGTCAGCAACCCTTTCCACGTCTTACAGAAATCGGCCGCCTGCGCCCAGTAACCGACGTCGGCCTGTGCAGCATGCCCCAGCGTGAGCAGGACGGGATGCGCGAGGAGCAGAAGAAGCAGAGCAAAGCCAACGACATGATGAAGGCGGGTGAGGCGGTCCATGCCGAAAGACCGCTCCATCCACCGCACGCGTCCGATCAGCATGAGCTGAAACAGAACCGCTAGAACCGCCAGCAGACCCGCAAGCCGGCCCCACGCCAACAGCTTGCCAACGTCATCCCCAGCCAAAAGATTGCCCATCGGATGACGCGTATGGAACCGGAGCCAGCACCCAACAACGATCAGGAGCTGAGCCCCGGCCAGAAGCCACCAAGCCGCCTTCTTCATGCGGTTCACTTAATGATGGTGAACTTCTCTTTCGGCGCAGCACAGACCGGGCATTTCAGCAAAGTCGGATCCGAGATAACCGTATAGCCGCAGATCAGGCAGACCATGAACTCCTTGCCTGCCGGCTTCCAAGCGTCAAGTTCGCCCAGCGCCTGCTTGAACAGCTTGGCGTGCTCGACCTCCGCAGCCAGAGCGCCCTTGAACGAATAAATCGCCTGCACATTCTTGTCGGCCTCGGCCTGCTTGAGGAAGCCCGGATACATGGTCTCCTTCTCGTAGATCTCGCCGGCCAGCGCCGCTTCGATATTCTCCTTCGTGGACTTCACTTCGGGCTTTCCGACCGTCGCTTCGGCTTCGCCACCGAGTTTCTTGATCGCCGCCCCGTGCTTCTTGGCATGGATACTTTCCGAGAAGGCCGCCGCGCGGAACAGCGAAGCCACCGACTTGTATCCCTCTTCGTCGGCCTTGACGGCAAACGCCTCATAGCGGGCCTTAGCGTTCGACTCTCCGTTGAACGCCGTCTGCAAATTGTCCAACGTCGTTTTCTCTGCCGCGCTCGAAACACAGACCAATCCCAAACACATCACCGCGATCGCACCTGCCACAACCGTCTTATTCATACTGCGTATTTCCTTTCATGAGAGACGCATCCGCGTCCACAAGTCTCTAACTGAACACGCTGACACTCCCATGCTGTTCACAGGAAGTCAGATCGCCGTTGGTGTTATTGTCGCAGAGTTCGACGGCCAAAACAAGCGACCTCTTTATGAGGGCCAACCTCTTCCGGCCCGCACTTCTTTTCACTCACGGACAATCTCATACAGCATGCGCGCGCCGTTCTCACCGCCCGCCACTGACGCGGTGAAGCGCAGCTGGCCGTCCTCGATCTTTGTCGCCACCTTTTCCATGCGCCGGCCGTTTGTAGCCAATGCGTACACCGTGCAGGCCCCGGGCGCATTCAGCGCGAGCGTCACGTCCGCCTGACCGTCGCGCACCAGATGCGGCAGTTTCCCAGGAGACAACAGCGTCTTGCGCGCCCGCTCCGCGTAGCGTACCCCCGTGTTCTGCACGTCCGTCAGGTGCGTCAACAACAGCCGGCCGCTCGTCGGCACCGGCTCGCTGTCGAGCGCGCTCACCCATACGGTCGCAGGCGTGCCTGAAACCGTGACCTTCAGCGGCCCCGCTTCGAACGCGCCCTCCTCTGCAAATCCGCCGCAGGTGCGCGCCGTGGTGATCGTGAAGGCGCCGCGCGCTTGCTCCATGACGAGCGCCCCGCATGTGTGGGTCAGAGGCGCGAACACAGCCGCCGCGTTGGATGCGTAGGCCTCCCCGAACGGAACCATCCGCCAGCCGGGCACCGCCGCGTCGGCTCCATAGGTGGCGACGCGCGCATGCCACGCGGCCGCGCTCCACTCCGGCGACACGCGCGTCACGTTCGACTTCAGTTCGCCGACCTCGCGCGGCGGCAGCGTGATCGCGACCTTCTCTGTGGCAGGTGCGAGGTCGCCGCGCAGAAACAGGCAGATCGACGCGCGCTCCGAGGCCTGCGCCAACGGGTCGGTGGACACATCGAAGTAACTGATCGCGCCCTCGCCGTCGAGCATGTTCTCCAGCCGGTGGGAATAGGCGAAGCGCCAGAGCGCGCTCCAGTCCTGCAGCGCGCCCATTGCGCCCGTCAGGATGCCGCCCACGCCGCGGAACATGCCGGGCGCGGCGAAATTGAATTCCGAGACCGTGAAGGGTTTGTCGGCGAGACGAGTGAAGGCCACGCCGCACGGCGTGCGGCATCCGGTACGGAGCGGGTTCTCGTTCCCGCACCGGCTCGGCAGTGACCACCGCTTCTCGAGGAACTGCGGGTGATCGACGTAGAAGTGGTCGTCCACATAGTCGTACACGGTTTCCCGCACCGGCTGCAGCGGCACATAGTGCGAACCGCAGTTGTAGTTCGAAATCAGCGCACGGCAACCGATCTCGTCCCGCAGAAACGCCTTCATGCGGGCCACCGTCTTCGACTCGGTGTCGGCCACGAAAAGTGCCGCCGCCGAACCAGCCTTGCCCCCGAACCCGAAGGGCATCTTATCGGGAATGTCGGCGAACGCGGGGTCTTTCGACCGCTTCCCGTTCAGCCACGCCTGCCACGCGGCCTGCATCTGCGGCGTTTCGCGGGCCTCCTGCATCGCGTAGCCGATCGAGCCCTCGTTGACCATCGCGAGAAACGGCAGACCCGGCTCGTCGGCGTAGCGGCGGCCCGTGTGCGGATTCACGTGCGTCAGGAACGCCTTTGCGAATGTCGCCCAGTTCTGGTAAGCCGGTTCGTAGACCATGACCAGCGCCTTGAAAATGTTTTTCTCCATCGGGTCGTCACGCTCGATTCCGATGTGCCGCCACGTCACGTTGCGCGAAACATAGAGATCGGTCGTCACATAGATCCCCCGCTTCAGGCAGGCGAAGATAAAGCCGTCTAGCCTGACCATCTGCTCGGGGTTCAGGGTCAGGCCGTCCTTGCTGCCCTGCACGCACCCCTGGTCGTAGTGGTGAACCCGGATGCTGTTGTAGCCCAGCCGCACCAGCCGCTCGGCGAGCTGCTCCGCCTGCTCAGGCGAGGGAAAGTTGGCGGTGGCGCAGAAGTTGACTCCGTAGAAGCGCTGCATGACTCCGGGTTTCTTTTCGAACTCGAAGTGGGGGCCTTTAGCCACCAGCCGGCCATGCTTGCCTGCTGGCGCATCGGTGTTTCCGATCTTCGAGAAATCGAGCGCAGAACCCGACACGATCTCCTTTTCATAGGTGAGTGGCAGCCACTCCTTGTCAGCCCGAAGCGTCACTGGTCGGTCATACGCGACGGTCAGCGGCCCGTGTGCTGTGAGCGTGAAGGCGACGCGCAGCGGCACGCCCGCAACATACTTCCGCTCGCCGTTGTTGCCGAGGCGGAAACTGAAGCTGTCGCCCCACTTGCGGTCGTCCTGAATCAGCACATAGGTCGGCTCGTCGAATGTGAAAATCAAACGCCCCGGCTGCAGCCCGGGCACCTCGACCGCCAAGCGGCTCACCTTGCCGCTGAAAACCGATGAGTTGGAAAGCCGCTCAGGAAACACGCCCGCTTTCGTATCGGCCTTCCATCCCGCACCAGCCACCTTCTGGGCCGGCAACCTGAAATTCACGAACAGCCCGTTGAGCGTCATGTCGGTCTTGGGCATAAAGGTGTAGGCCGCACGCACCGCTCCGGCCTCAGCCTGGGTGACCTCCACGCGGCCCGCCACCTTTTCCTTGTCAGACGCGACCAGCTCGAACGCACACACGCCTTTCGCATCCGGGAACGCGACACCGCCGCCACTCACGCTCTTCTTCCACCCTGCGGTATAGAGACTGCCGCGCAGCTCGACGTCGGGCGACTCAAGCTTCAACGCGCCGCCCACGCTCAGCACCGCCTCGGCACAAAACCCAACCACAGGCAACACCGCAAACAACAAACACAATTTCTTCATACTCCCCCAAAAGAAGGGCGAACACGCAGGTTCGCCCTTCTTCCTCTATCCCGCCATTTCCATCAACTGCCGGACCTCCTGTGCCCAGATATCCTCATTCGGCGTCTCCAGCACCAACGGCATATTCTCAAACCGCTTGTCCGTCATGATGCATTTGAACACGTCGAGGCCCAGAAGCCCAGCGCCCAGCGACTCGTGCCGATCCACATGCGAGTTCAGTCCCACCTTGGAATCGTTGAGGTGCAGGCCGCGCAGATACTTCATGCCGACCGTCTTATCGAAGTGCTCCAAGGTCTTCAGGAACCCTTCGCGCGTGCGGATGTCATACCCAGCCGCGAACGTGTGCATGGTGTCAAGGCAGACCCCCACGCGCGCTTTATCGTCGACCCCTTCGATCATCGCCTGAAGCTCCTCGAAGACCGAGCCCAAGTTGCCGCCGCTGCCTGCCGTGTTCTCGATCACGACCGTCACCCCGCGCGTCAGCGCCAGCGCCGTGTTGATCGATTTCGCGATGCGCTCACACGCCTCCTGCGGCGTGATCAGGCGCAGATGACTGCCGGGGTGGAGGTTCAGCTTGTCCAGCCCAAGCGCCATGCAACGGCGCAGCTCATCGAGCACGGCGGCCATAGATTTGGCGTGTGCGGCTTCGCCGGGATTCGCGAGGTTGATGAGGTAGCCTGCGTGAGGCATCACGTGCGCCGCCGTGTAACCGTCGGCTTTCATTTGCTTCTTGAACGCTTCAATGTCGGCATCCGCATACGGTGCGGCGGTCCACTGACGCTGGTTCTTGACGAACATGCCGAAACCCGTGGCTCCCAGCTTCTTGGCGTTACCGGGTGCGTTCGCCACCCCGCCCCCGATCGACACATGCGGCCCGATGAAATACATAAGGACTCCTTATAAAGAGGGCGCCGCGCCGGTCGCCCCCACCCGTACGGGCGACCGGCGCGGCGCCCTTCACACGCTCTGCGTGCCGACCGCGAAACGGTCTTTGCCCGAATAATCCTTGGTGATCGACACCTCGGTGAAACCGTACTCTTCCAGCATGTCGCGCATCGCCGCGCCCTGTTCGTCGCCGATCTCGAAGAAAATGCCGCCGCCCGGCTTGAGCACCATCACCGCATCCAGCAGGAGCGCGCGGTAGATGTTCAGACCATCCGGCCCGCCGTCCAGTGCCAGCCTCGGCTCGTGCTCGCGGATGTGCGTCTCAAGCCCATCCACAACACGCGACGGGATGTAGGGCGGATTGGAGACGAGCACGTCCACGCTTGCGGGGTCGAACTCGCCACATCCGTCGCACTCGGCGAACATCACCTGGCCTTCGAGTCCTGTGAAAGCTGCATTTTCTTTGGCCAATGACAGAGCTTCGGGGCTGATGTCTAGCCCCACGAACAAGCCATCTCGCATCTCGCTCGCTAAGCTCAGAATGATGCATCCGGTGCCGGTGCCGACATCCACGACAAGCGGTTTGTCGGCCTGGCGCACATGCGACGATCGGAGTACCAGATCAACCAACTGTTCGGTCTCGGGCCGCGGAATCAGCGCGCGGCGGTCCACCTTCAGCGTCAGCTTGCGGAAATCCCACTGTCCCAGCACATACTGCACAGGCTCGCCCTTGGCCACGCGCTGCAGACCGCGCCGCAGCGCATCGACGATGCGCGTGTCGGGCACGGTATCGGCATGCCGATACAACTCCAGTCGTCCGCACTTGAGGAGACGCGCAGCCAACAGCTCGGCGACCACGCGCGAATCAGCTATTTTGCTGCGCGCGAGAAAGGAGTCGCCGAGCGCGATTAGCTCACTGAGTTTTTTCAGAGCCTCCGCCATGCGCCCCTTTCTCCGTTTCCGCCAACCCTAGCAGCCTAAAGCCTATCCGCCTATTATCAGAACGGCGTCGGATCATCCGGTGGCGACAGCGGCTCAGCATCGTCGTACGAAACTGACGAACCGTCGCCGTCCATCTTGTCGATCTTGAACGCCTGCAGATCCACGTAGTAGCGCTCTTTGTACTCGTTGCCGCGGATGCGGAAATCCACTTTCACGCGATCTCCTGCCGCCACGCGGTTGAGCAAGTCGCATTTCTCTTTGACGCAGACGAATTTGACGTCCTGCGGATAGTCGTCCTCCATGATCAGGACAAATTCGCGCTTGGTGAACCCGCTTGCGAACGTCATCGGTTCGAATATCACTTTGATCTTACCGATCATCTCATACGTTGTGCCGGCCATACTCACATCCTTCGGTTAATATCATCGAAAAAAGTCGGTTGTATTTAACCACATCCCCGTCACCCGATCAACTGCTGGATTCCGGTCACTCCTCGACGTTCACACGATAGAAGCGACTTCCGACTTGATCCACGCTGACCGTATGCGTGTTGAGGGTTGGCGTCGCGGGTATGTGCTCAGCCGCAAGCCCGTCGAACCCGACAAGCAGGTTGGTCGCTGTCCTGACCGAGTACCACTTGCCAGCCACACTTGGCCAACGCAACGTCAGACTGCCCGCCACTCTGTCCATCACAGCCCCTTCAACCCGCAGGACGGAGGCCGCGTTGGTCGGGCACGTCCCTGCCACATACTCAGAAAGATTATCCATCCCGTCTCCGTCCCAGTCGTCATGCGCACCGCCATTCACCGCATTGGTGACGCCGAAATACTGGATTTCCCAGAGGTCGGGCAGCCCGTTCATGTTCGCGTCAGTGACGACCGCGCCAACCGACACGGCCCCCTGGCTTGCGAATACGCTGTTCGACGCCATGTTCAGCCACGTCGCCCAGACCCGGTTCGTCGACTCGGCGACGGTGCAGATCCGCACTTCGTCGAGACTGCCGATATAGCTCGTTTCCGATTTGATCGTGACGCTATTCCCCAGATACAGCCTGTCGCCAGACGCCGGGGCAATCGCACCCACCGTTTTAGATCCGCAAGACAGTCCGTTGATATAGAGAGACGCTTTTCCATCTGCCACTCGCAAGGTCACCAGCGTCCAGTTCGTTGTGAAGGCCGGAACCGTGTAATCGTAGAATTGAAGGCTCTCCGTGCCTGTTCGCTTGATGAAGGAGACCGTCGTACTGTTCGTTGTTTGCAGCGCATAATTGACCGTCGTCGCGCTGCTCGACCCGCGGCTCAGGAACCCGTTCATGAGGCTGTAATAAGAGTTGGTGTGATAGGAAAGCGGGCGCACCCATGCCGAAACCGTGAACCTGTTCGTAAACGACAGAGAGTCCCCATTGCCAGCGGCGACATAGTTTGTCGTAACGCCATTAAACGACAGGGCGTTTCCCACAAGCCCGTTCGTCCACGCGGAACCTTGGTAAAGAACCCCGTGGTTGGCGTTGGCGGTGGAATCGCGCATAGCCGTTCCCGAGCCCTCGTTCATGTGCAAGACCGCCCCGTAGGTACTGTCCCACGTCGCGCTGTTGGTCAAACAGGCAGGCTGAGGCGCCGCCAGAGCGGAATCACCCCAGGTCGCCCAGATGTAGCTGTTGCCCGTCACCTGCGGGACCTGTACCCAGAGACAGGTCTCCCCGTTGGTATTCCAGTTCTCCACCTCGTAATTCAGATCTTGGGTCTCTGTCGCATCCTTGAAACGCAGATCGTACCCGAAAGGCGAGAAAACCTGACTGTAAGCGAACCCGTTGGTCATCCCGGCGGACAACCTGACCAGCACAGGGAAATTCGTCAGCGTCTCGCGCCGCTTATAGCCTGCAAACGCGACCTTCATCTTACAGACCGGTGATTCAGGAACGACGGTCATGACGGCCTCGCCGCTCACCACCCGGCTCATGACGTTCGAGACCGCCACACTGAACCGCGCACCGCTATCCTCCATCCAGGCGGGCTGGAACACGAGAGAACCATTTGTCGCCCCGGCAATGTCGCTGCCGTTTTTTCGCCATTGATAGAAGAACGGCGGGCACCCCACGGCCGACACCGTGAAGATGCCAGACCGACCGACCGCCACCTTTTGATCCGCAGGATTCACCCGGATCGTCGGCTGGGGATAAAGCACATTGATCCGGCCTTTCTGCCTCATACTGGGCCTAACGTCCGCATGCGCCGATCCGTCGCAGAACACCTCTCGGATCGCATCGAGATATTGGAAGCCGAGCCCCTCGGTCGGCATCAGAAAATGACCTTCCCCATACTCGTTCCAGTTGTCTAAGAGCACCATCGTTTGAGCCAATCCGGTCTTGCCCGGCATACACGCTTTTTGCGCCGTCAGCAAACTTCTGTAGTCCGCCGCCGATCTCCAAGTCCCGACATCCTGATAAGGCAGATCCCACGCGCTCCGATCCCAGTTGACCGAAGGCGAACTGATGTGGTTGGTGACGCTTTCGGCGGCGAAATTATTGCAGTAGGTGAAATTGTATTCGAAACCGACATCGCCGGTCGTTGTGCACCCGAGGAGGGTCACGCCCGCGAAGCCCGCCTCGATGCACTTACTGTTCAGATACTCCCGCGCAGCCGCCTCGTCGCCCGTGTTTTTTATTCCGTCAAAGAAACCCAAAACCGGCTTGTTGCCGATCACCAGAAACCGCGGGTCTTTGAAGTAGTGTTCGATCAGAAAGGGCACGACGTTGTTCTTCCAATCGTCCAGGGATTTCATCGGGCCGCTTGAGGTCTCGACCAGAAGCGAATAGTGAAGCGAGCTGGCATACCTTGCGCGTTTGTAGGCGTTCAGCCCCGCCGTGTGATAGGTGCCGTCTTTGATCGGGCTTTGCCCCGTGGCAGTCGATGTCCGGTACCAGCACGTCGCGAAGAAATCGATGCCATGCTCCACCAGGTATTTGATTTCCCAGTCGGAGACCTCGGGATTCCCCTCGTCATAAAATCCCAGCACGGGAGACCGGTTCGGATCGCTGGAGATCCAATCCCAGCCATAGTGCGCCCCTTCTCTCCATAAATTACAGACCTGAAGTCCTATCCTGTATGGACTGTGCGGCACGGGCACTGGCTCTGCCACGTAATCAGAGGGATACTCCTGAAACGGATAAACTTGTATGTCGTCCAGCCAGACCACGTCAGAATTTGTAACCGACGTCGTAAACCTGACGGCGTCAACTTTACTCGCCAAGGGATCAGCCAAACCAACCCCTGACGCCTGGGGAATGTCGTTGATCGTAATGCTTTCAGTTCGCGTGCCAAGGTCAACGGTGACCCGTACGAAATACCACAGGTTCGAGCAATAGCCGTTCCACACGGACACCTTAGTCCCGTTCGTATCCACATAGCAGAGATTGCCGCTGTCGGTTATGATTCTGGCGGCCGGCACCGATCCGTTGCTCAAATCCGCTGCGAAGCCGTCCGTCTTCTTCGGCTGCATGAATTTGAATTCGAACTCCACCTTGCCGGTCTGCGAGTCAAACCCTTTCGCCAGCGACACGCTGCTCGAGTGGTTCGTGTCCGACAGCTTCGCACTGTTGCAGTCCGGATACGCAGCCAAGTCCGCATCTTTGACCACACTGGCCGTCCCCCCTCCGCCAGCCGCTGTCCAGCCGTCGGGCATAGCCCCTTGGTCTTGGGCCAGAAACCGCTCGTTCACCAGATATCCTTTGTAAATATGCACGCCCCGCTGATTCAGCGTCAGCGTTCCCGCAGACCCCGTGTACAAAAAGAACTGGTCGATGCCGTCCGTGGCATTGCGGAAACTCACACCCGTTGCTTTTAAACTTCCATTGACGTAAATATCGGCTTTCTTTGCCGACACGTCAGCCACAACTCTTACGCCGACCTCTGTGTTGGCGGCGTATGTTTGCAGAGTAACCGCCGAGCCTGCCGTGTTCTCGTAGCAGAGATTTCCTCCGCTCGTGAGAACGTTGACGACGGTCTGCGTTCCGCTCTGCAGTTGCCATGTGATGCCATCCACTTTCTTGCTCGCGTTGAAACGGTACTCCAGCACCGTCTTGCCCGCTGTCTGCCTGACGAATCGTCTCCTCATAGACACTCCGGCTGTGGTCGAGGTGTCCACAAGTTGGATGTATCCCCATCCGCCCCCCAAATAGCCGCCTGTGGTTTCCAGATCCCACCCGGACATGATTGAAACGGGACTCCCCGTGATCCCATAATACTGCTCTACCAAATATCCGACCGCCGGAGCTTCCGCTGCCTGCGCGCAGGAGAGGACTCCGCTGACCAGAACCAGTATGAGCAGACGTTTCATTGAACCGGAGACGCACAACCATTAACTAAACTTCTTCCTTCAGCACCTCGGGGCCGTAGCGGCGCGAGGCCACGCGTGCAGCCGCAACCACGCAGACAGCCGAACCTCCAAGCAGGCCAGCGACAATTCCCGCCATCGCGTGCCACGGCAACTCGCTGTGCAACGCCCGAGCCGCAGGCTGGATTGCGACCAGCGCGGGAACAACACCGATCACCAGCCCCGCCAACACCAGCACACCGTATTCAGCCACCAACAATCGCATCACCGAAAGCCGAGACAGCCCCCCCGCGCTCAGAAGCGCCAGCCCCCCCCGCCGCTCCTCCACCCCGCGCAAAATCACCAGCGCGACACCCGCCACTCCCAGCACCATGCCCAGCCCGCCGAGCACGAGGAACATATCGAGATACGCGCTCTCCACCGACCCCAGCAGCCGCAGCCGCTCTTCCACCGTCTCGACCGTCACCCCCGGCTCAGGATACCGCCGTTTGGCCGTTGCCTCGCAGACGCCTTTCTCGCGCAGCGAAAGTGGCGCACAATCGCTCAGCCACAATCGATACCCTTCCTCGGGAAACATCCGTGCAAACTGCCCTTCGTCCACAATCAATGCGCCTTGCAGAATGCCGCTTCGAACGGGCAACGCGCCCACAATCCGCACACGCCACACCTTGCCATCGGCACCCGCATAGTTCAGCACCGCTCCATCTTTCACTCCAGCCTTAGCCTTAAGGCTGTACTGTAGCATGGTCTGATCCGCGGCAAGTGCAGGAAGGGTCCCGTCCGCCAAGGGTTGTTCAATCACCGTCCAAACCCCACCCGAGTCCGCAGGCTCGAAGGCCCGCGCCCGCGCCATCGCATGCGCGTCAAGCCCGAGCAGCCGCGGCGTCTGTGGCAGGCTCATGTTGAGGCAGCCCGCCTCGTCGCCTTCGTGCACGCGCACCGGCACAACACCTTTCCCGCCGCTCACCCGCCTTGCCAGTGCCAACCCGTGCTCGCGTTCGTGCGCCGTCACCGAAGTGACCAGCGAGGCGAAACCGCCGCTTCCGGACGAGCTGTTCGCGCACCCTGCCGCCGGATCATGCTTCATCGACAGGATGCCCAGAGTCAGGAAAGAGCCCACCGCCAGCAGAAGAACCACGGGGGCACTGCGCCGGGGAACCTGCAATGCGCGACATACGCCCGCCTGCACCGGCCCTGTCATGCTCTTGCGGCCACCGCGTGTCTGCCAGACGGCCGCAGACGTTTTCACAAACAGCAGCAGTGAGAGCATCAACAGAAAGCCCGCGCCGAAAAAAACGCCGTTAGCCGCAGCGCCACTTGGGCTCAGAATCATCCCCGCCATCGCCGCCAAAGCCAGAAGGCCACCAACAACACTCTCCCACATCTTTCCGGTTTTGGAACGTCCGGACTTTAGGCCTTCCGAGCTTCCCCTTCCCTCCGCCTGCCACAGCTCCACCGGATGGCACTTTGACAGACGGCTGACCGTCGCCAACAGAACACCCGACGTCAGAACCGCACTCACACCCGCCGCCGCACCCGCCACAGTCCACGAGAAATGGAACCCCATGTTGGCGCCCGCAAACGCCTCGCGCCAGAAGCGCCCTAAGCTCCATACTAACGCACGCGCCAATACCGTGCCGAGGCCGCCTCCAGCCAGAGCGCCCAGCGCGAGTGGCACACTCCACTCGGCAGCCAACGTTTTCACCACCCGGCTCCGGCTCCAGCCCAGCGCGCCGAACAGCGCCACCTCGCTTTTGCGCATCTCCAGCGCCAGTGCCAGCGAGAGCGCCGACAGCAGCAAGGCTGCGACCATCAGCACAAAGGCCATGCCAGCGAAAAGCAATCTGAAATCCGTCGTCCCCTGTGCGGATTTGCGTCCCTCATCCCACACCGGACGCACGGCAAACCCGACCTGCACGGGCGAGAGCGCTTTCAATGCGCGACGCACCGCCGCCTCGTCCGCCGCCACCCGCACGCTCATCGCTTCGCCGAAGAACGTCCCGAAGCAGGCTTTGCCTGCCGCATAGGTGAGAAACGCCTTGGGCGTTTCGCGCCACTGTTTCCAGTAGGCCTCGTTGGCGGCGTCCTTCAGCTTCTCCTGATCCATGGGCATTCCCACGTCCCACGATGCGCAGCTGTCGACCCCGGCGAGTCCAGGAAAGACCGGCATCGCACCTTTGGCGCTCGCCGCCGTCTCCATCGGAATCACAGAGCGCACGCAGAATGTGCGGCCGTCAGCCACCAGCCGCCCGCCCGACTCGAAACGCCGCCAGCGCACCGTCATCGTGTCGCCCAGCTTCACTCCCAGCCTCTCGGCAAGCCATGCATTGATAACGACCTCGTCGTCTTTCAGATCGCGTGGCACCATCGCCCCGTCCGGCGTCACTGCCGCCACAAACCCATAGGGTGTCGCATTCGTCCCCGACTCAAATGCATCGGCCAGATGGAACGTTGCCCGCTCAAACGTCAGCCCCGCCTTCTCCAGCGCCTCCGGCACCCCCCGCGGCAAAAATACCCGGCGACTCTTGATCACGGTCAGGCCATTCGCCGCCTCCAGTTCGAGCCCCGCATCCTCGGGCGTCAAGGCCCCTGCCAAGGATCGCTCGAAATCCCCTGGCGGCCTGGACGACACCAGCAAGTTCGCCAGGCCCGGCACACCCGCCTGTTCGGCGAGCGCGGGATATGGAATCCGGACATTCACCGGCAGCACCGAAGCGGGACGCAACGCGAAATCGGAGGTCAGCAGCTTCTCGTCAGGAAGGGCGGTCGTCCCCGCGAGGCGCACGGCACGCCGCACCAGGCGCGTTTCTTTCACCGCGCCGAGCGGCAGTTCCGCCGAAAAGAGCGACGGCTTTTCAAAGCGCACCGCACCGGTATCGCCGCGGATCACTTCGCCGGCGCGGCTGTTGAGAAGCGCCAGCAACTGCCCGTCGGGAGCGGCATTCGTCATCGCTATTCCGAGGACCTGTGCGTCGTTCGCGCACAGAGCGCCCTCGGCTGTCAGCAGTTCGCCCTTGAGCAACAGTGCAGCCTGCGTGTCGGGCAAGCGCTGCGCAAGCGATGCGGGGAAAACACCCTCAGAAAGGAAGACAGCCGAGCGCACCGAGCCAAGCCGGGCGTGCAGATCGCGCAGCAAGCCCTGCTGCAGCGACTCGCCGGTGAGCAGCGCCGAGCAGAGAATCGCGGACGTCAAAGCAACAGTTCCCGCGAACACGAAGTGCCGTGCGCCGTAGTAACGTAAACTTCTTCTGACCCAAACCCAAACCATAGCGTCCTCTTCACTTGAGCGTTGAACGGTGGGCGTTAAACGTTGAACATTTTCTCTACTTCCCCTGAGGCGTACCCTTCACCTTCAGCGGCACCGCATAGAAGCCCTTCGATGCCGTCACGAAGAGCGTGTCCTTTTTCGGCCCGCCGATGCAGACGTTGGCGCTCCATTTCTCGGGAATCGCGATCACTCCGAGCCGCACACCGGCCTTATCGAACACGTATACGCCCTCTTTGCCTGTGAGATAGAAGCGCCCGTCCGTATCGATCGTCATGCCATCCGACCCCATTTCGCAGACAAGGCGCTTGTTGGCGAGAGCTCCATCCGCCTGCATATCGTAAGCCCACGTCTTGTTCGCATTGATGTCCGCCACGAAGAGCGTCTTGCCGTCCGTCGTGCCGACGATGCCGTTGGGCTGCACCAGATCCTCAGTCACACGGCGCGGCGCGCCGCCCGCGGGGAGAAAGTAGACTTGCCGCGTGCCCTGCGGCGGCTCTTTGTGCGTCCACCACGGGTGGCCATAGAACGGATCGGTGAAATAACACCCGCCCTGCGGACGCGGCCACACATCATTCGGACCATTGAAATCCTTGCCCTCATATCCCTTCGCGAGGACCGTCACCTTGCCCTCGGATGTGATCGCCCACAGCTCCATCTTCTCATCTGCGCAAGCCAACAGAGTGCCGTCCGCCATGAAGCACATGCCGTTGGCGTGACCGGACGGCTCCATAAAGACCCGCACACCCTGTTCACGGTTCCAGCGCAGAATCTTGCTGTTCGGCTGATCCACAAAGAACACTTCGCCTGAGGCGTTGACCGTGGCCCCCTCGGTGAAAGCGAATCCGTCCGCCAGTTTCTCGGCTTTGGTGCCCGGCGCGACCACGTCGTCCAGCCCTGCGCCTATCGCACTCGCCGCCACCGCCAAACATACTGCGGATATAATCCGGTTCTTCATCGTTCAGTCCTTTCCATACGGCCACGCCTTTTCGTTTGGTAGTTTACCTTTTTCCCCCGCATGAAACAAACAGAACCGCACGGCAGCAACGGAGCCTTGACTTGCCAGAAAGGGGCCGCTACAGTCTCACGATAGATTGCGCATAAGAACGAAGATCGATGACAAAGGGGGGGGTGGCGTTTGAAACGGTCGATGCTTTTTTCGGTTTCCGGATCACACAAAACACATCTTGCTCTCGGTGTTCTCCTCGGAGTCGCCTGTGGGGGGGATGCCGAAGTAAAAACGTGGGAGTGTGGCGAAGTCCCAGCACCCGAACCGGTCCGCGCCAAAATCACGCTGGGCGCCTACATTTTTCCAGGCTGGTATCGCGACACGGGGCGCGGCGACTACCCGTACAAAACACATGACGAAGACAGCGAGTGGAAACGCTGCATTGCGAAACAGCCGGGTCCGCGTCCGCTCTTGGGGTTCTATGACGACTCCCTGCCGGAAGTCAACGACTGGCACATCAAGTGGGCGCTGGAGCATGGCATCTCCTTCTTCGCCTTCGACTGGTACTGGAACGCGGGCGAGAAGCGCCTCGTGCGCACGCTCGAACAGGGCTTCCTCAAGGCCAAATATGCGAACCAGATGAAGTTTTGCATCCACTGGTGCAACCACGGCCTCGACTTTAAGCGCGACGGAAAGCCCGCGCCGCTGGACTTCAGCGTCAAGGCGCTGACCGAAATGACCGAGTACCTTGCTGACACCTATTTCAAGCGGCCCAATTACCTGGCCGTCGACGGACACCCCGTCTTCATGGCCTTCGTCCCAGGCGCGCTGGTCACAGCCAATGGCGGGCCCGCCGGCTTCCGCGCCGCGCTCGAGGAGATGAACAAGGTGCTCCGAGCGAAAGGACTCAAAGACCTCTACTTCGTCGCCCTCGGAGGCGGAGGTAACTACAAGGAATCTGGCTTCAGCGCCGCCACCGCCTACTCGTACTACGGCACTGACCCAGACTCCAAGTACGAATGGAAACGCGGCCATTCGCTCCCCTACGAAGACATGGTGAAACATTTCGACACCCTGTGGCAGGTCTATTCGAAGAAGGCCGATCTGCACTACATCGTGCCCGTCGGCTCCAACTGGGATGACCGCCCGCGTGCGCGTGAGAACGCGCTGGTCATCGCCGGCAAGACGCCCGACCTCTTTGAAAAGATGTGTCGCTCCAGCCTGAACTACATCGACAAGCGCAACAACCTCGCGATCATCGAAGCGTGGAACGAGTGGGGAGAAGGCAGCTATATCGAGCCCGACCAGGAGTTCGGCTTCGCCTTCCTCGACCGCGTGCGCAAGGTCTTTACCGGAGCGCCGGATGCTCACGCGGATCTCGTGCCGGATGCGGCCAAGGTCGCCCGCTTCAGCGCGCTGAACGCCGAGGAACTCGCGCAGGCGAAGGCGCTGGAAAGCCAGCCCTATCCCGTGCCGCCCCTCGCAGTCCGCACCACACGGATCGTTGCTGACGCCCCGCTACCGCAGGCCGAAGTCGTGAAGACGTGGGAGTTTAACGGCGACACGACGGAGGGCTGGAGGCCCTATCAGCTCGCCCCCATCAAAGTCGAAAACGGCTCGCTCATAACCTGTGCAACCGGAGACGACCCGCAGCTCAGCGCGCCTCTCATCGGCGTGGAGATCGAGTCCATCAGCGCCATCGCTCTGCGGCTGAAAGCGCCCAAGGGCACTCGCTCCGGAGAGCTCTTCTGGACGACACAAAGATCGCCCTCTCTTTCCCAAGATAAATCGTTCATCATCTCTCTCAAGGACGACGGTGAGTGGCACACCTACCTGATCACCAAGAAGCCAGAAGGCAAATGGAGCGGCACGCTCGACACGCTCCGCATCGACGTCGGCACAGCGGGCGACACGGTCGCGTTCGACTGGATCCGATTTTACGGGAAAACACGATGAAACCTTTCCGGTTCATTCTGTGGATAGCCCTAGTTGCGGGCATCGGAGACGCCTCCGAATACACGGTCGCTCCCCGCGGCGACGACGCCGCCGCCGGCACGAAAGCCGAACCGTGGCGGACGCTAGGGCACGCATGCGAAATCGCCGCTCCAGGCGATATGGTCGTTCTCCGCGCAGGCGTGTATCGGGAGACACTGAGGCCCCAGCGCTCCGGCGAAGGCGGCCGACCGATCCGCTTTCAGGCCGCCCCCGGCGAAAAAGTCGTCCTCAGCGGCGCGGAGCCGCTCACCGGTGCGTGGCAGCGGCACAAGGGCAACATCTTCGCGCTGAAGACCTCGCTGAGGTTCAAGCAGTTGTTCGTGGACGGCAAGATGATGCCCGAAGCCCGCTGGCCCAACTCGCCGCCCGGCGATCTGATGGCCTACAACCGTGCCGTCGCAGAAAACGGCACGGGGTACGAAACGCTTGCTGACACCCATCTTCCTGCGGGCGACTGGAGCAACGGGGTCGTCCTCATATGGCCCGGACAGTGGTGGTTCAGCGACACTCGGCGCATCGCCGAGTACCAGCCCGGCAAGTCCCTGCGATTCAATCACACGATGAAGCCCAAACAGGCCGACGAATTTCACGCGGCTGACCCGTATCTGCCTCGTGAAGGCAATTACTATGTTCTCATGGGCAGCCTGGACGGCCTCGACTGCCCAGGCGAATGGTATCTGGATGAGACCTCCGGCATCGCCTACCTGTGGGCACCTGACGGCACGCCCCCTGATCAGCACGCTGTCGAGGTCAAACAGCGCGACACCGCCTGCGATCTGCACCAACGGTCGTTCATCGAGATCACAGGCGTCGATATTTTCGGCGCGGCCGTGACGATGCGCGATGCGCAGAACTGTCTGTTGGAGGACTGCGGGCTTCGCTATGTCGAGCATCACCGCGATTGTGAACGGGAGAATCTGCCGCCCGCGCCGAACGCGGTCACGGGAAAAAACAATGTGTGGCGGCGTTGTCTCGTCGCATATGCCGCAACTGAAGCGCTGCATATGGGCGGCGAAAGCAACCGGCTCGAGAACTGCGTGCTGCACGACGCGAACTATCTCGGAACGGGCCGGGGCGGGCTGGACCTCGGGCGTTCCGTCGCCGCGCTCGTGAGCCGGTGCACGATTTTCCGGTCGGGCCGCGATCTCGTGGGCTTCGGCGGATGCAGGCGGTTGCGCTTCGAAACCAACGACCTCTACGCCGCCAACATGCTGAACGACGACGCGGCGGCCATTTACGGCTGGGGCACCGACGGGGAGGGCAGCGTCATCGCCTACAACTGGATCCACGACAACCCCCGCTGCAACGGCGTCTACCTCGACAACTTCTGCAAGAACTTCATCGTGCACCACAACGTCATCTGGGGCAGCCGCGGCAACAGCATCCGGCTGAACTGTGACGCGCTGGACCATCAGATCTACAACAACACCCTGGCGCAGGTGAGCGAGCCGTTCGGCACCTACACCTATTCCGGCCATGCGCCCACGATGAAGGGAACCCGGATCCTCAACAACCTCATCAACGCACGGCTCGGCCGCAAGAATCCGCTCGCCTTTGTGCAGGGCGACCTGGGGCCTGAGATGCACCACAACGGACCCGGCGCAGTGGACCGCGAGGGCTATCCTGAGACAGGCTCGAAAGCCATTGACGCGGGCGTGATCCTTCCGGGCATCACCGACGGTTTCAGCGGCAAAGCGCCGGACCTCGGCGCCTACGAATCGGGCGGCCCGCGCTGGACCGCCGGGGCCGACTGGCACGACCCAGAGATGGTGACACCCCCGCCCAAGGACTTGCAGTATCGTCCACAGCCGCCGGTCACCGAGGCGACCATGATCCGAACCGGCCTGGTGCTGTGGCTCGACGCTCAGGCTCCGGCGACGCTCAGCCGGACTCCGGACGGAACCGTTCTCGCGTGGCGTGACCGCTCGGCCGCCGGACGTGTGGCCCAGCCGACAATGACGAACGGGGCGCTGAAAGTTGTCGCCGACGGCCTTCAGGGAAAGTCCGTCATCCGGTGCGACGGCCGCGCAAACTTGCTGGTCAGCGGCCTCCGGCGCGGGCCGGGCGCCGTGACCGCGCTGATCGTCTCACAGGGCCTGGACGCCTCCGGCCCGGCATGGGGCCGCATCATCAAATGTTTCACGGGCGAGAACAAGTCATGGGAATTGCCGAACTGGGAAATCCTCCGTCCCGACGGACAGCACCCTCGGCCCTATCCCGCGCAAATTTTCAGCGTGCAGCGAACCAGCGACGCCGCCCTTTCCGACATCACCTTGCTGGCCACAGCGGCGGACGTGGCCGAGATTCTGGTGTTCGACCGCTCCCTGCGCTTCGATGAACTGGAGGCTGTTGAACAGTATTTGAGGACGAAATGGGGACTGAGTGAATAGGGGTGGATTGGATCTGGCCTTATAGGAGGAAAGAGGCCGTGAAGGTCGCCGGCAATCTGGACCGCCTCATCATCGTCCACAAAGACCGGCAGTATCAGATCCGAATCGACCAAGCGGAAGAAGGCGGACACTTCTCGTTCTTTCCCTACGTCGACAACCAGCGGAAGTCTCGCGTTCGCGCGATGCCGCCTCGGCTGGGCGCGTGGTATCATCTGGTGGCCACCTGGGACGGTTCTCACGAGAGGCTCTGGGTCAATGGCTTGCCTTTCTGGTGCCGTTTCAGAATATCACGCGCGATGTCAATCGCAGCGGTCGGATGGCCGATCTTTGAGGCGCTGCGGCTCATGCGGGCCAGTCGGACCTTGTCCGACAGCAGGCTCTTGATCTTATATCCCGCGTCCTCGATGTCGAACAGGCGCGCGGCAGCGCCCTCCTCCAGCAGATATTCACAGTTGCGCTGCTCCTGCCCTGGGATGGGTTCTATGATGAGCATCGTCTTGCCTTTGGCTAAGACCTCGGAGGCGGTCAGGCCGCCGGGCTTGCTGACGATCAGGTCGGCGGCGTCCATCAGCTCGTGAATGTTGTTCACGAAGCCGAATACCGTGACCGGTATGGAAAGTCCTTGGGCGGCCTCCTCGGCGCTCGCCTTGAGCTCCTGATTCGAGCCGGCAACCACGAGCAGCCGACAGTCCACACCCGATTCGCCGATCGCCCGGATCAGTTCCACCGCAGGCCCGACGCCCACCCCGCCGCTGAGGATCAGCACAACGGGCCGTCCGTCAGTGATCGACAGCTGCTTGCGCGCGGCCTCATTGGACAGCCCCACAGCAAAAACGGGGTCGATGGGGATTCCTTTCGCCGACACGCGGTCCGCAGGCTGGCCGTGCCGCAGGAGCTGCCGACGGGCCTCTTCCGTTGCGACGTAATAGCAGGCCACATTCTCCATGACCCAGAGGGCATGCACCGCGAAATCGGTCACCGCGCAGAACAGCGAGGCGGCGGCCTTCCCCTTGCTGATTCTGGCAGAAAGGATCTCCAGCGGCATGAAGTGTGTGCACACGACGATGTCCGGCGCGAATTTGCGGTAGAACAGGGCGAACTCGATCGTGTTCGTCTTGTTGACGAGCGACCGGAGTTTTCTCCGCAGGGGGTCCAGCGCCTTTTTGTCAGACCGTGAGTACATGTAGCCCCACAGTTCAGGCACCTTTTTGACCACATCGAGGTAACTTTCGCCGTAGGTTTTTTTGAAGAGCGGCGGAGTGAAGTCGAGGATGTCACAGATCTGGACGTCCGCATCGGGGCAAGCCTCGCTAAAACCCTTCCCCAGCGCTTGGGCCGCGCGTTTGTGACCGGCCCCTGCCGAAGCGTGCAGAATCAAAATCCTCATTTGAGCCTCCTCCTGTGAGCGCGTTCCCTTAAGTTTTGACACTCTTCATCGCGTCGGCTCATTCATTCCACGGGTTGAAGATTTCCGCACGCGCAAAGGCGACATCAGCCGTGTTGCGCGTGACGAGCGTCAGGTGGTGCGTAATGGCGGTGGCGGCAAGCAGCGCGTCGATGGCCGGGCGGGGATGGCCAGCCAACTCGGACTCGGCGCAGAGCTTGCCCCACTCCAAGGCGACCTCGGCATCAATTGGCAGGATGCGGTTCTGGAAGCGGGCGCGAACGTCAGTGTCGAGCCAAGTCTGCAAGCGGCGCGCCTTGCGCGAGTCGTCCAGCCGGAGGATTCCCTTCCTGAGTTCGCCTAGCGTGAGAACGGAAAGGTAGATACGGTCGTTCGGAATCTGCTCGAGCCAACGGAGCACTTTCGCCGCCGGTTTGGGCCTGATGACCTCTGAAATAACACAGGTGTCGAACAGGTAGTTCATAAGTGCACCTCGCGCCCCGTGTCCTTGCTTCGCGAGATATCGAGGTCAACGCCGCACAGAGGGGACTTTCTGAAAAAAGAGACGAACGAGTCTGACGGGGTCGTCTGCTCGGCGTACTGCCGGGCTGGCAAGATCACCACGACGGGAATGCCCCTGCGCGTGACGGACTGAGGCCCTTCGCGAAGGGTTTTGTCGACAACCTCGCTGAAACGGTTCTTCGCATCCTGCAAAGCCCATGCCGATTTCATGTTCGCCTCTCTTCTAGCTAGTCTGTCTAGCCGTAAAAGAAGATACAACGAAGAGGCATCGCTTTCAAGTGGTTTTGTTGTATCGGTTGGTGACCGGGGTATACGAGAAGGGCGCGTTCAGGTTGAATGCTGATGAAAGACTGTAAGCGCGGGCACCCTCGCCCGCGACAACGGCGGTTACAGGCCAGACCGCAGCCTGTCGTTCCACGCTTACCCGCGCATCCGCCTTGTGCGCAGACTTTCGAGCCGCGGGCGGGGCGCCCGCGCTCCCAGTCGCTTCGCACACGATACGCACGAACCTTGTACCCCGGGCGCCAACCGATTACCACGTGACGCACGCCCGGAATTGACTCTCTCAGCCGCATCGTGTATAAGCATTTACCGGTGCGCCTTTCATATCGGCCACCGTTTGTTATGAACTCGACACCTCACATACGCTTCCCCGCCGAATGGGAACAGCAGAGCGGCGTGCAGCTCACCTGGCCGCACGCGGACACGGACTGGCGCGACATCCTCGACGAGGTGATCCCCTGCTTTGTCGCCATCGCGAAAGAGATCGCGAAACGCGAACGCCTCCTGATCGTCTGCCCGGACGCCGATGCGGTGCGCAGCCAGATCGGCGCGGGGATCAACCTCGAGAACGTCCGCTTCTGCACGATGGACACGAACGACACCTGGGCGCGCGACCATGCGGCGATCAGCGTCTTTGAGGACGGCCTGCCGACGGTCTACGACTTCACCTTCAACGGCTGGGGCATGAAGTTTGCAGCGAACCTCGACAATCAGATCACGCGGGAACTGGCCTGCCGGAACGTGTTCGGCCCAGGCGTGTGCTACCGCAACATGCTGCATTGCGTGCTGGAAGGCGGCAGCCTCGAGTCCGACGGCAAAGGGACGATCCTGACCACCGAAGAGTGCCTACTTTCGCCGAACCGCAACGACCACTTTTCCAAAGAACAGCTGGAGTCGTTTTACAAAGACGCGTTCGGCGCGACACGCCTGCTGTGGCTGAGCCACGGCTATTTGGCGGGCGACGACACCGACAGCCACGTCGACACGCTCGCGCGCCTCTGCGGCGAAGGCACGATTGCCTACGTCGCTTGCGACGATGCCGGCGATGAGCACTACGGCGCGCTGAAGCGGATGGAAGCGGAGCTGCAGGCGTTCCGCACCTTGGGAGGTCAGCCGTACACGCTGATTCCGCTTCCGATGGCGGACTGCGTGATCGACGATGGACAGCGCCTGCCCGCGACCTACGCCAACTTCCTGATCGTCAACGGTGCGGTGCTGATGCCGACTTATGGCTCGCCCAAGGACGAGGCCGCCATAGCCCAGCTACAGAAGGCTTTCCCTGGCCGGGAGCTGGTCGGTATCGACTGTCTGCCGCTGATCAAGCAGCACGGCTCGCTGCACTGCGTCACCATGCAATTTCCGGAAGGCTTCTTGAGGTAACCATGAAAACAGGAATCGTACAGCAGGCGAACACGGCGGACCGCCGCGCCAACATTGACAAGCTGAAGCTCGGCATCCGCGCGTGTGCCCGGCAAGGCGCTGAGCTGATCGTGCTGCAGGAGCTGCACAACGGGCTTTACTTTTGTCAGACGGAAGACCCGTCGAACTTCGACTTGGCTGAACCGATTCCCGGCCCGAGCACCGAGGAGTTCGGAGAGTTGGCGAAAGAGCTGGGCGTCGTGCTCGTGCTCTCCCTCTTCGAGAAGCGCATGCCCGGGCTGCACCACAACACGGCGGTCGTCCTTGAGAAGGACGGCAGCATCGCCGGCAAGTACCGCAAGATGCACATCCCGGACGATCCCGCCTACTACGAGAAATTTTATTTCACGCCCGGCGACTTAGGCTTCAATCCGATCAAGACTTCGGCCGGAAATTTAGGCGTGCTTGTCTGCTGGGACCAATGGTATCCGGAGGCCGCGCGTCTGATGGCCTTGGCCGGCGCCGACCTGCTGATTTATCCGACAGCCATAGGCTGGGAAAGCACAGACAGCGCCGACGAAAAGGCCCGCCAGCGCGAGGCGTGGGCCATCGCCCAGCGGGCGCATGCGGTCGCCAACGGCGCGCCGGTCATCAGCGTGAATCGCACGGGCTACGAGAAAGACCCCTCCGGTGCCACCAACGGCATCCAGTTCTGGGGCAGCAGCTTTGTCGCAGGCCCGCAGGGCGAGCTTCTCGCACAGGCCTCGACCGACAAAGACGAGAACCTTGTCGTCGACATCAACCTCCGCCGCACCGAGGAGGTTCGCCGCATGTGGCCCTTCTTCCGCGACCGCCGTATCGACGCGTTCGCCGACCTGACGAAACGGTCAAGGGCAGAGTAGGCCTCTCTCCCGTTTCTCGCCAATCAGTGATTATCCTCAGTAACCAAGGTGTTGCTTTCGTACTGACGGATCCGCTTCTGTAAATCCATCGCCAGCGCGGCCTGTCCTAAACTCTGTGCAAGGGCAAGCCCCTTGTGTGCCACTTTTAACGCTTCGGGAAACTGTCCAGCCGCAGCGTGAACAAGGGCCAGCGTGTCCAACATTGCCGGCGTCGGCGATTTCATGATGAAAAAAACTTTTTTCATCAGCTGCATGGCCTCCTCGACATTTCGCAACTGCGGATCACTGGTGGTCGCAAGCACCCTCGCGATATCGCGCATAAGATCCGTATCGCCGGGCTTCACACTCAGCTCCTCGCGCCAACGCCCGACCCGTTCGGCCATGGAGAGCGGCCCGGCGGGAGGAGGAGAAATGGGTGCTTCTACCGTGGCTGGCGCGACATGTTTCTTGACGGTTGTGCCAGTGCTCAGAATCTCGCTTATGACAGACAACAAAACTTCATTGTCGACGGGTTTCTGGAAGAAAGCTTTGGCGCCCATACGCAAAGCCCGGTCGCGAGCCACGGACGGATCCCGGCCGGAGAGCACAATCACGGGAATGATTGCCGTGGGCACCATGCCTGCCAGCCACTCGATAACCTTGAACCCGTCACCGGCAGGAAGACCGATGTCGAGAATGATGAGATCCGGGAGCACCTTGCACGCCAGCGTGAAGGCGGTGGTCCCGTCCGCCCCACAGAATGTCTGGTATCCGTTCGCCTTGAGCCGCACGGCCAAGCCCATCATTTGATCCCGGTCATCTTCCACAATCAGTATCTTCTCAGCACTCATTCAGTATCCTTTATTCCGCATTCAAAGCAGATATTGCACCCAGCGTTGCAGTTCACGCATATTCAACTTGCTGAGCACAGGGATGGCCGTTCCCTGCATCTTGTCCGCCATCCGATTGTTCTTTGTAACGTACCCCGACACGACCACAATCGAAATCACGGCGGTCCTTTCGTGCTCCTTGAGCCGACCGATGATCTCATGCCCGTTCATCCCCGGCATCTGGATATCGAGGACAATCAGATCCGGCACCTCTTCATCGAGCGCCGCAAACAACTCGGCTCCACTGGTTGCCGTTCTCACACTGCAGACACCCAGAGCCACCATAAACTTATAGGTCATTCGGAGGCACGACTCTTCATCGTCTACGACAATCAAGCGCTTTTTAGCCAGCAGAGAACGCTCAGTCACAACCGCCGCCCGGGCGCGATTCAGCAGCGCGTCTGCCGATTCCGAGTCCGCACAGGACAGGGCCACCCCATAGGACAACGCGAGGCACAGATCTGGCGCCACCTGAAAACACGCATCCTTCGCCAGACGTCTCAGGCACTCCCTTGCGCACTCGGCCTGAGCGTTATCACCCGCGTCGGCTAGCGCAACGAAACGGGCCCCTGCATAAGCTGCGATAAAGCCCTTCTCCCTGGCAGCGGACAGCAAGACGTCCCATGCCGGCTGAATCGCATCATCGGCGGCATCGGCATCCACTTCGACAACCGCGAATGTCTCGCCGTTCGCTTTCGCCTCCGCAAGCCGGCTCTGGATGAGAGACACGACCGCATGCTCGGCGCTGTATGCCGGCAGCGTGAAAAAGAAAGTGCTGCCCTCGCCGACGCGGCTATCCACCCAGATCCTGCCGCCAAGGCGTGACACGAGATCACGGCAAATACAGAGCCCCAGCCCGAGCCCCATGCGCTTCTGGTCGATGTTTTTATCCACCTGATACAGGTGCTGGAAAATGCGCTCCCGGTCTTCCTCTGCAATGCCACAGCCGGAATCGGCTATGGAGACCTCAAGCCAGGAAGCGGAATCTGTGATCAGTGAGAAATCCCCATCCACAACCGCGATCGCCGATACCGGCTCACCACTCTCCCGCAACGACCCACAGACTCTCGCACTCACGCAAATCCGCCCCCCATCAGGCGTGAACTTGATGGCGTTACCCACCAGGTTCACAATGATCTGCTGAACCCGCAGGGGGTCGGCGTAGGCAGAGGGAACACCTTCCGCCACCTGTATCGACAGGGACAGATTCTTCGCCTGAGCATCGGGCCTCACCGTATCCATGGCCGCTTCGATGTTTTCCAAGAGATTCACTTCGCGAGGGATCACGACCAACTTACCCGACTTGGATCGAGTCACATCCAGCAGGTCTCCGATCATAGCCTGAAGCTGCTTCACATTCCTCAGGGCGATCCGGAGATAATCGCGCTGATCGTCGCTGATCTCACCTGCGAGTCCATCGAGCATGATGGTGACGTACTGGTAAACAGCGGTGAGCGGTGAGCGTAACTCGTGCGAGACACGCGAAAGGAACTCGTCTTTCATGCGCAGTTGCGCCTGCCGCACACTTTCCAGCTCTTCTTCCGTTTCCTTGCGCCCTGTGATATCCGTCAGAACAACAAGCCGAGCCTCCTGCCCACACCAGCTCGTCTTCTGAACCCGCATCTGGAAATGGCCAAGACCCTTGGTCGGGCGCACCATCTCAATTTCAGTGGTTTCGCCTTCGAGCACCGGCATCCCCAGCTCCGTTCCCGTCAGAGCCTGGCCTGGGCTGTGAAGCAAGGCTTCTGCGCTGGGATTGCTGTAAAGCACCTTCCCCTTGGGATCCAGAATCAGAATACCGTCGCACGTTGTCTCGATAATTGCGTTGAATCGCTGGCGGCTTTTTTCCAATTCAGCCTTCTCTTCTTCCTGTTGCTTAAAGTCATCGCTAGACATGTGAACCCTCTCTGAAGACACCTCCGACCACGGCATGAATCACCTTGCAGGCCACAGGAACAGACGCTCGCCTTCAGGAAGCGTGTTAACCCTACTTCCGTTCGCGGGCGGTGGTCCGCGTCAGATTTTGGGATCGAGCGACCAGTCGCCGCGCATCGGAACGAGCATGAGCTTCTCGGCGTCAGCGGCTCCAGGACCCACGTACTTCTCGGCTTTCGGGTCCCACTGGAGCCGCCCGAGGCCCAGACGCAGCCCTGCGTTCGCCAGATGGGATATCGTGATCGAGCGGTGGCCAACCTCACAGGGCGTGATGGTCTTCTCACCGCTGTAGACGCACTCGACGAAATTCTTCTCGTGCTGGCCACTGACATAGAGATGCGTCTCTCCCGGCTTGATCTTCTCCCGGATCAGCCCGTCTGGCTTCATCTCCAGCTTGCCGCGCGTGACGAAAATCTCCTTGCCGCCCTCGCCGATGAACCGGATGCCGTTGTCGAAAAGGTCCGAGACAAAGGCGCGGGTGCCATCGCCGTAGACGACTTCGAAGCTGTAGTGCGCGGCGACGTTCCAGACCTTGTCCCGCGGGGGCATGTCGCTTTTCAAGTTCTCGATGGCAACCGGGCCCGAGCCGTCCTTGCCGAGCGCCCACTGCATGATGTCGAAGTGGTGCGCGCCCCAGTCGGTGATCTGCCCGCCGGAGTAATCGAGGTTCCATCGCCAGGACAGCGGCCGGTGGATCGCCGGCGTGAAGGGGCGTTTGCGCGCAGGGCCGAGCCAGAGGTCGAAGCCGGCCTCGCCGAAGTATTCAGGCGGCTGTGCGAGCGGCGTCTCTGAAAGGTCTTCCGGCTTCTTGCCCCAAGGCGTGTAGCCGCCCGGCATGCCGATTTCGATCCGCTGCAGCTTGCCGATGCGGCCGTTGCGGACGAACTCACAGGCCATGCGGAAATAGGTGTCGGAACGCTGTTGGGAGCCGACCTGAAACGTGACGCCGGCCTTAGCAACTTCGCGAACCATGGCCTGTCCTTGTCCGATGGCGAGAGACATCGGCTTCTGACAATAGATATGCTTGCCCTTGCGCGCAGCCCAGATGGCCTGAACGGCGTGCCAGTGGTCCGGCGTGCAGATGGCGACGGCGTCGAGCCCGGGCAGGTCCAGCAGCTCGCGGAAATCGGAAAAGGCCTTGCAGCCGCTGTAGGCAGCGCGGCCCGTCTGTTGAGCGTAGAACTCGTTGACGCGTCGCTTGCCGGGTTCGCGTCCGCCGAGCCGCTCCGCGTTGTATCCATAGAGAGGGGCTTCCCTGTTGGGATCACAGACGCCCACAAGCTGGACATGGTCGTTGTTCAGGAAGTTCTCCATGTTGTCGTGCCCCATGGTTCCGTAACCGATGAAGCCGACGTTGAGTCGTTCCGACGGCAATGGCCGTTTCGCATATTTCGCGCTGACGCACCCTGAACCGATGAGGGCGGGCATGGCGATAAGGGCACCCGCACCTGTAAGAAAACCGCGACGGGAAAGGGTTGTTTCGATCATGTCATCTTCCTTTTCTTTGTTTTCACCTTACATCCAATGAGGGCCTGGCCGAATCTTTGCTGTTAGGATATCACATAACCGCCTGCTGAGGCAGGGGTGCAAAATGAATTTCCTGCCTATCCCTTCACCGCTCCTCGAGATAGCGCTCCAGTCGCGAAAGACCTTCGCGGATATGCTCCAGGCTGTTCGCGTAGGAGAAGCGCACAAAACCCTCGCCCGCCGTCCCGAAGTCCACTCCCGGCGTGATGCCTACGTGCGCGTGCTCCAGCACGTCGAAGGCGAACACGTATGCGTCGTGTGTGAACCGCCGCGCATCGGCGAAGATGTAGAAGGCACCCTTGGGCTCGGTGTGGATCACGAAGCCGATTTCGCGCAACCGCCCCAGCATGTAGCGCCGCCGCGCATCGTACACGGCTTTCATGCGCTCCACATCAGCGGCCGCCTCGCCGAGCGCGGCGATCCCCGCCCGCTGCGCCGTGCTGGATGCGCAGATAAAAAGGTTCTGCTGCAGAATCTGCAGGGCGCGCATGTACTTTTTCGGCGCGATCAGATAGCCGAGGCGCAGGCCTGTCATCGCAAAACGTTTGGAAAAACCGTTCAGCACAAAGGCGTTTTCGGTGAACTCCAGAGCTGAACGGGCACGGCCTTCGTAGACCAACCCATGATAGATCTCGTCGGAGAGAATCGGCACGCCTAGCGTGGCGAGCCCCTCCATGACAGCGTCTTCTGCGAGCACGCCTGCCGGATTCATGGGACTGTTCACGAAAATGCCCTGCGTGCGCGGCGTCAGCGCCCGGCGCACTTCGCCCACGTCGAGTTGAAATCCGTTCTCGGCGCGCACGCGCACTTCCCTCGGCAGGGCATGGCAGGCCAGCGCGAAGTTGCGGTAACAGGGATAACCGGGGTTGGAGAGAATCACCTCGTCTCCCGCAGCACAGAGCGCCTGCAGCGCCAGCAGAATGGCGGGAGAGCTCCCGGAGGTGACCAGAATGCAGCCGGGGTCGACAGTCACACCGTACTCGCGGCGATAGAACACAGCGATCGCCTCGCGCAGTTCAGGGTCACCCAGCGAATGGGTATAGTGGGTGCGGTTCTGATCGTACGCCTGTTGCGCGGCGGCTGCCACGCACGGCGGCATGTTGAAATCGGGCTCGCCCACCTCGAGATGCACCACGTCGATGCCCCGCTTCTCCATCTCCTGCGCCTTCTCGAGAACCTCCATCACAATGAAAGGAGTCATCCCTTTAAGATTCGGATTCATGGGCAGACAGTTTATCGCATCCCGGGTGGCGCGACAAACAGATTGCCAGACACCTCCGACTCACAACCGAGAAAAGTGTGGTGTTGACTCGCTCGCTCCAGAATTCTTACCCCTCCTTCTGCTCCTGTGATTTACATCCGTCAAAATCGGATGGTATACTGACCTCATCGACAGATGAACGCGGGGAAAAACACAGGCGTTCTTCCGCATAGAGGGGGATTGTATCATGCTCATTGCATTCTTGCCGCTCCTGCTGGCGGGAGCCGTCACACCGTTCGTGCAACAGGGCGCGCTGGAAATCCGGAACGTCCGGCTGTCGGCTGAGCGGGTCGCCTGCTATGAGCGGATCGAACTGACGCCCGACCTCTCCGCCACCTACGGCAATCCCTTCGACCCCGAAGAGATCGCCGTCGATGCGCGGATCACGCTGCCCGACGGAAAAACCGTTTCAATCCCCGGCTTTCTCGACCGGCCGTATCAGCGCGTGCTCACGAACGGGCAAGAGGTCGTTATGCCGTGCGGCGAAGCCGCCTGGCGCGTGCGCTTCGCGCCATGGCAGCCGGGCGGCTACTCCGCCGTCGTCTCTGTCCGCGACCGCACCGGCAGCCGCGAGTCAAATCCCGTGCGTTTCTCCGCAACGAATAGCCGCGATCCGGGCTTCGTGCGCGTCAGCGCCCGCGACCGCCGCTACTTCGCTTTCGACAACGGCCAGACCTATTTCCCGATCGGCGAGAACATCTGCTGGGGCGGTCGGCGCGGCACGTTCGACTACGACGCCTGGCTTCCCGCGCTCGCCCGTGTCGGCGGCAACTACGCGCGTTTCTGGCTCTCGCCCTGCTGGTTCACCTTCGCCCTCGAGCGCCCGGGCAAGCCCGAACGGGGGCTCGGCATGGGCCAGTTCGACCTCGGCAATGCGTGGCGCTTGGACTACGCCCTCGACCTCGCAAAAAAGAACGGCATCCGCGTCATGGTCTGCATCGATTCGTTCAACATCCTGCGCGACCAGCCCATGTACGACTGCTGGAAGGATTCGCCCCACAACGCGTCCAAGGGCGGCCCGCTCCAGAAACCCGCCGAGTTCTGGACGAGCGCCGAAATGGACCGCCTCTACCGCAACAAGCTCCGCTACCTCGTGGCCCGCTACGGTGCCGACACCGCCGTTTTCTCGTGGGAGTTCTGGAACGAAGTGGATTGCATCGGCGAGTCCTACGCGACCGAACCCGTCCGCGCGTGGCACGAACGCATGGGCCGCCACCTGCGCACCATCGACCCTTACTGCCACCTGATCACCACCAGCTATGGGCGGAGCGACGGCGACCCCGCCGTGGACGCGTTGCCCGAACTGGACTATGTGCAGACGCACCACTATGGCAGTCCGGACCTCGCCGTCACGTTGGCCCGCAAGCAGTCGGACAAAGTCGCCTACGGCAAGCCACACTACGTGGGCGAGATCGGCGCAGACGCGGGCGGCGGGCGGTTCAGCGACGACCCCCACGGCCTTCAAATTCACGACCCGCTTTGGGTGACGCTGGCCACCGGCGGATCGGGCCTCGCCGCGCCGTGGTACTGGGAGTCGATCCACACCTCGAACCTGTATGGCCTCTTCGGTGCGGCCGCGAAATTCACGGCCGGCATCGACTGGCCCTCCGAGGCGCTGAAGCCCGTCCTCCCGCGCCTCGAGTATCAGAAGCCGCCCGATCCCGCGCCGCACGGCGACCTCGAACTGGAGTCCGGCCCGATCTCGTGGCAGCGCGACGACTACAACCGGCCCCGCACGGTGCGAATCGCGCGCACCGGCGCGACCGGCGAGTTGCCACTGGCGGGCATCCAGCACGGCGTGGGAGGCCATCGCGACAAGCACAATCCAGCGACCTTCGAGACTGACCTGCCCTGGCCCACGCGGCTGCTGGTCGATGTCGGCGGCGTCTCCGGCTGGGGCGGCGCCGCGCTGCGCATCGAGGTCGATCGTCAGCCCGCGCTGACCAACACCTTTCCCAACACCAATCCGCCGGAGAAGCACGACACTCTCAACCAATACAAACGCGCCTATGCGGTCGAGATCCCGGCGGGCCGACACACCGCCCGCGTTGAGAACACGGGCCCGGATTGGTTCTATTGCACCTTCCGTTTCGCGGGCGCGCTCGAAAGCCTCCAGCCGCCGCTCAAGGCCTGGGCCGTCGCGGGCAAGACCACAGCCGTGGCTTGGGTTCGCCTCGAAGCCCGCACGTGGCGCCGGATTTGCGCCCTGAAGGAGCAGCCTCCGCCCGCGCCGCCGTCGGTCCTCATTCTGCCCGGTCTGTCGGCCGGCGACTGGCAGGCAGAGCTTTGGGACACGTGGAAGGGCGAGCCGGTCCAGTCGTTCCGCGTCTCGGTGCCAGTCTCGGGCGAAGCGCGCATCGCGCTCCCGGCCATCGGGCAGGATCTCGCCGTCAAGCTTACCCGAGCCCTGCGGCCGTGAGCCTGAACCGCACACCTTGCAACACCTGTGAGACCAACAGGGAAAAAAAGGATGACGCCTGCCATGCGAGCACTCGGCGCAGCCTGCACGCGCACTTCCTTTGGACTGGCGTGGCAGGCCAGCGCGAAATTGCGGTAACAGGGATAACCGGGGTTGGAGAGGATCACCTCGTCTCCCGCAGCACAGAGCGCCTGCAGCGCCAGCAGAATGGCGGGAGAGCCTCCTGATGTGACCAGAATGCAGCCGGGATCGACGGTCACCCCGTACTCGCGGCGATAAAAAGCCGCGATCGCTTCGCGCAGTTCCGGGTCGCCCAGCGAATGCGTGTAATGAATGAAAGGAGTCATCCCTTTAAGATTCGGATTCATGGGCGGATAATTTATCGTTTCCCGCGGAACGAAACAAACACATTGCCTCGCTCTGGTTCTTCCCGCAAATATCTGGTACTCTCACACCATGTTCCGTGCTTTGACAATCTGGATTGGCTGTGCTTGCCTTCCGGTATGGGCGGACATGCAGCCCGCCCTTACGCCCATCATCTTCACCCACATGGCCGATGCATCCGCAGGCGAATGGCTTGGAAACGGCCTGATCGTCGTCGGGAGCGATGAAGACAGCGTGCTGCGCGTCTACAGGCTGGCGCAAGGTGGCGCACCGGTCGCCGCGTGGGACGCCGCACCGCAGCTCAATCTGGAGACAAAGACGCCGGAGACAGATATCGAAGGCTCGGCCAAGATCGGCGACACGATCTATTGGATCACATCTCATGGGACGAACAAGAACGGCAAGCCGCGACCCAACCGCAAACGCTTTTTCGCCACGCGCGTCACCGTGACGAATGGCGTGCCCTCTTTCCAGCTCATCGGGACCCCTGTCTCAACGCTGGTGGCCGACCTCGATCGCGATCCGCGCTACGCCGTCTTCGGGCTGGCCGCAGCCGCGCTGCGGCCGCCCAAAACCCCTGGCGGCCTCAATATCGAAGCGCTCTGCGACACACCCGAGGGCGGCCTGATCATCGGCTTCCGCTCCCCGAACCCGAAGGGGCGGGCGCTGCTCGCGCCGCTCATGAACCCCGCCGAGGTCGTGGCCGGTCATTCGCCGCGTTTCGGCGACCCGGTCCTGCTCGATCTCGGCGGCAACGGCGTACGCTCCATGTTCCGTCCGGACGATCAGTACCTCATCATGTCTGGCTCTCATGCCAGCGGCGGCACGCCGCGCCTCTACCGCTGGGACGGCCGCGCCGCACCTCAACCCGTGCCCCTTCCCGGACTCCCCGCCGACGCCAACCCCGAAGGCATGACCGCCGTCGAACAGAATGGCCGCCACACGCTGCTGATACTCAGCGACGACGGCGCGCGTCTGGTCGACGGCCTGCCTGCCAAAACGCTCGCCGATCCTGCCCGACGGACCTTCCGCGGTTTCATCTTCCCCTGCCTGTCCGAACCGCAAAAATGAACGGCACCCCCGCTACGTGGGAGTGCCGCATATGGGGCTCTCTTTCCGGCTAGAGTTTACCGTACGAGCGCACGCAAAGCCGCCTCGTAGTCCGGCTCCTTCGTAATCTCCGCGACGTGCTCGGTGTAGATCACCTTGCCCGCTTTATCGACGATGACGATGGCCCGGGAGAGCAGACCGCGCAACGGCCCCTCGGAGATCACCACGCCGTAATCCGTGCCGAACGCCGGAGAGCGGAAGACGGAGAGCGGAACCACTTTGGCTAGCCCTTCGACCGTGCAGAACCGGCCATGCGCAAACGGCAGGTCAGCCGAAATGCACAGAACCACGGTATCTCCCAAAGCGCTTGCCTCGGCGTTGAAACGCCTCACCGAAGCCGCGCATACGGGCGTATCGATGCTGGGGAAAATGTTCAGCACAACGCTCTTACCTGCATGGTTTGCAAGGGTCACATCGGACAGGTCTTTTCCTGTGAGCGAGAACGCAGGCGCCTTTGCGCCGACAGCCGGCAGCTCGCCTGATGTCTTGACCGGACTACCTTTAAATGCCACCTGAGCCATACTTTCCTCCTCTTCGTTTGCTCTCATGAACGGACTGCAGATTGAAGGTTATCATCATAGCAGAAAAAGGAAGCGGCGGTCAATCCGCCAGAATGGGGCGCCACTCGGCTGTGCCGCTGAGTTACGCGCCCTGAACGCGCGGCTGAAGCTTCCGCACATGCGACAACAGGTCGTGGGTCATTGACGCCCGCACGTCGGCATACAGTGCGTTCGCAAACACGTTCCGCCACTCGTCAGGATCTTTCTCCAAGTCGTACAGCTCGCCAGAAAGAATGTGCTCCGACGCAATCCTGTCACAGGGCAGCTCCAGAATGAGTTTGTGACTGCGTGTGCGCCACATGTAATAGGGGTTCTTCTTGTCGTTGAACTCCGCGTATGCGGCCTTTTTCGCGGGCGGTGCGAGAAGATCGCAGCCCGGCTTCCGGGCATCCGGCATCACGCCAGCCGCCGTCAGAATCGTGGGCAGGACATCCACCAGTTCGGCGGCCCTGGAGTCCACCGTACCTCGCAGGCGCGGCGGCACAGCCGTTCCCGACACGATCAGCGGCACGCGGACGCTGGACTCAAAGAGGCAGTATTTGTTGAAGCGGTAGTAACGTTCGCCCAGCATTTCGCCGTGATCGGAGGTGTAGACGATCAGGCAGTTGTCGAGGACCCCTTTCTTTTTCAGGGCCGCCAAGACGCGTCCGAACAGGCTGTCACACCACGAGACGTTCGCCCGGTAGCGAGCGACCATGGTCTGCCACTGTTCGCGGGAGGCCTGACTCCAAAAGGTGACCCGCTCCTTCTCGATCGCGTTGCCTTGGGTCGCGTGGCACGGCTCGACCTGCCCGTACGGCGGCTCTTCGGGCACAGGCATGTCGGCTGGCGTATAGAGCTTCTCGTAGTCCGGCAGCACATTGAACGGCGCATGCGGCGCCAGCAGCGACAGGTACAGAAAAAGCGGGCGCGAAGAGTCGCTTCTTCCCTCGACGAACGTCAGGCACTGCTCGAAGACAAAGCCGTCGCGGTGATCGCCCTCCGCGACACGACTGGTGCAGCCCAGATAGCCGGCGAGACCTTCGCCTCCGCCCCCGGTGCCTTTGGTCTCTTGCTGATAGCGCTTGATGCCTTCCGGATTGAGATCGCTGATCGCGACCATGCCGACCTCGTCGCTCATGGTGCCGCGCGGCTCGCCGATCACGCGGGTCTCGAAGCCGCGCGTCGAGCAGTTCCGCCACGCCCAGTGGGTCTTCCCGAACCCGGCAGTCTGATAGCCAGCCCGCCGCAACTGTTCGGCCAAGGGCACCGCCGGCAGCTTGTCGTCCGCCAACGCCACTTCGTTTCTGAGCACCCCGATCTGCCGGGGGTAGAGCCCAAGCATGATCGAATAGCGGCTGGGGATACACATGGGAGCCTGGCAGACCGCCTGGCCATACCGGACCCCTTGTTCCGCAAGCGAGTCCAGCGCAGGCGTCTTCACGCCGGGCAGGACCTTCCCCAAATAGTCCCAGCGGTGCTGGTCGTCCATCAAGAAAATGATGTTCGGGGGACGCGTCCTATCACGGGCTGCGACAGGCGAACCTGCGGCGGCCAGAGCCAGCCCGGTCACACCAAGAAACCGCCTCCGCGAGTACGCCATTCGGACTCCTTTTCGGCGCCCATCTGCGCAACGGGATGCGCCACCCTATCGCACCTGGAAGATCAACCCGCCATTGCCGTGCAGGACGGTCAGAATGCCAGCCCCCGAGAAGTGTTCGTCATTAATCACGCCCGCTCCGCTGCCCGACGCGCCATAGGTGTTAGCGGGCTTCTGCTTGTCACCAAAGTAAAGGGTGCCCACGGCCTCGTTCACGCCGGCCGCCAGACTGACCTTCGCGCCACCTCCGTTCGCGATCCGGACCATGGCATTATTGGCGATACTCACCGAGTTCGAGAGCACGAGTGTGCCTGTGGCCACGGTGACGTTCGTGCTGTTGACGCCGAAACTCCCGGTGCTGCTCACCGTCAGCGTGCCGTTGCTTACGATGAACGCGCCTGAGGTGCTGTTTGTTCCGGTCAGCGTCAGCGTGCCATTGCCAGCCTTGACCAGCGACACCGCGCCCGCGATGGTGCTACCCTCTGTGCCGAACGTATTCGCCGTGCTGTTGCTGACAATCAGCGTGGCCGGCGCCAAGCTGGTGATCCGCTGGAAGCCGTTCGAAAACATCATGTGCTGTTCAACGAGGCTGGCCACAGTCTGGCTCTTGCCGTTGAGATCGAACGTGGCTTGGTTATTGACCCCGCTGTTCTTGCCGATGCTCAGAACTGTTATTGTCGGAAGCGCATCCGAAACTCCGAGCTTGAGTGTACCCTGATTGAGATTCATGTTGATCAACGTATTGCTGGTCGAGTTGAGGGTGAACGTGCCGGGGTCGTCCCGGTTGATCGCCTGCGCTCCGATGCTGATCCGGCTGTTAATGGTCACGTCTCCGGCCCCGCGAACAGAGAAGCCGGCGGAGGAACTGGTGGTGATGGTACGATCCGCAGACAGGCCAACGATCAAGGTTCCGCCTGGGGTATCCGAGCCGAGATAGGTCGCTGTGCCGGCAAGGACAATGTTGCCGTTCCATGTGCCGCTGCCGCTGCCAAGGGTATAGCGCAAGGCCGCTCGGTTGCCTGACAGGCCAGGGCCCAGCGTGAGCGTTTCATCCGACACCGTGACCCCGTTGCCCAGAACCAGTCTGCTTTCCGTGCTAGCGTTTCCGCCGTTGACGAGGGTCCCCGCGGCGGCAGAGCCTAATGCCATGTTGTTGTTCACCGTCAAAACGATATTCGGGATACCGTTGGTGCCGACCGACGTCACGCCGCCATAGGAATTTGAACCATTCAGAGTCGCTGTTCCGTAGGCGACAAAGGTGACATTGGACCCCGCAATGAAGCCGGCCGCGTTTTCGGTGAACGTCGCCCCGTTCGCGACGGTCACGCTGGAGTTGCTGATCGACCCGCTCAGCGTCAGCGCGCCGCCGTTGACGGTGGTCGATCCGCTGTAGGTGTTCGTGTTGGACAGGGTGAGAGAAGCCGCGCCGAGCTTGGTCAGGCCCCCTGTGCCTGTGATGGCCGCACCGCCGATGGTGTAAGCCTTGGTAGCATTGGTGACTGTCACCGAGAAAGGAGCGACTGCGGCAGGCGTGATGTTCACGGCGGGAGAAGCGGAGCCGGTGTCGTCGAACGTCACCACCGCATTGTCGACATAGGTGCCCGAGACCCAGTTCGCGGTGGTCGTGTCCCACGCGTTCGCCGCGCTGTCGCCAAGCCAAACCAGAGAAGGTCCGCCGACAACCAGAGTCACGCTGGTGTCGCCGACCAACAATCGGGTGTTGAGATACGCTTGGTCGAGCGCCAGCGTGCCGCTGCCGCTCCTCGACGCGTAGGTCATCAGCGTGTAGACGCCTGCGGGCGCGGCACCGAGCGGGAAGGAGAGCGCAACGACGTTCGTGCCGTTCAAGACCAACGCTCCGGAAACGGCGATCGCATCGGAAACGCCGACGGCGTTCGCAACTTCGAATTTATTCGTGATGCCGTTGAGCGTCAAGGCTGCGGCGCCAGCGTTGGCCAGCCAGAGCGTTCCGATGCCGCTGTTGCCGGGCGCGAGGATGCCGTTGGCCGAAACGCTGACGGCGCCGCTGACCGTGCCGGTGCCGCCGAGGGTGGCACCCGCACTCACGGAGACCGCGCTGCCGGAAGCCGTCGACCCATTGATCAACAACGTGCCCGACGACACGGTTGTCGCGCCGGTGTAGACGTTCGCTCCAGCGAGCGTCCACATGCCGGAACCGTTCACCGTCACCCGCATCGCACCGTTGACCACGCCGCTCAGAACGCCGTTGCCGACGCCGGTGAGCTGCAGCGTGGGTGTGTTCGTCCACAAATCGACGCTGACGTTGCCGCCCAGCGTGAGCGTCTTGCCCGCCGTAGCGTTTTCGATGATACCGCCATTCGTGTTTTTCGGCTGAGCGATGATCGTGATCGCACGGTTGCAGGAGGCGTCGTTGGTGCCCGAGTAGCGAAACCGGCCGGTCGTTCCATTGGCTTGCCCGATGTAGATTGTGGTCCCTGCGCCAATCGGGCTGACCATCCCAGCGTCGGCGAGCGTGTCGACGCTGATGATGCCGTCGTTGACAGTCAGATTACCCGTGAACGCATTGGTGGGATTGGTCAGATAGACCGTACCGCCATCCGTACGGGTGACACCCCCGCCGCCGATGGCGAGCAGTCCGCTAACAACGAACGTCCCGTTGCCGCGGAAAACAGGGGTCGAGCCGGATCCGGTGAAGCCACCGGTCAGCGTCAACGTGCCGCTGCCACTGTTGTCAAATTGGTTGCCTGTGACGAAGTTGAACACGCGGTCGGAGGTCGTCGAGCCGCCGGTATAGGTCATGCGCCCGTTTATGTCGATCGTGCCATTAGCCACCGTAGTGGGCGCACCGAGGGAACTCGGACCCTCGCCGACGTTCTTCAGAGAGGCGAAATTGAGTCGTCCGCCGCTCAGCGTGGTCTTGCCCGAATACGTGTTGGTGTTAGACAGGGTCAGTTCGCCGCTGCCCGCCTTGGTTAGACCGTACGAGCCGCCGGTCTCCCCGATGACGCCGGAAATCATCAAATGATGCAAGGTGTTGATGGTGGCCGTTCGCGTGCCGTTCAGCAGCACGGGAAAGGACATCGTATCCGTAATCGCCGCAGAAGAGGCAGTCGAGGAGATGTTGCCTCCCAGCGTGAGGCGGTTCCCGGACAAGGTGAAGGCGTTTGTCTTGCCAGACGAGTTGTCGTTCACGAAACTGATCGCCGTAAACACGGTGTCGGCAGTGATGTTGTTGGTTGTCACGGTGCGCGTATTGCCAGAGAAGGTCAGGCTGGCCGTACCATCGGTGGCGGGCGAGACGGAGTTCGTCCAGTTGGCGCCGGTCTGCCAGTTGTTGTCGGAACCGCCACCGTTCCAGGTGAAAACGGCAGCCTGCGAGGCGATCGCGAGTCCGAAGGCCAGAACCGGGAGCAGCCGCGTGTTGTTTAGTGCGATACTCCAATGACAGGCAGTGAATTTATTATTTTTCATGGTTTTATCCCAACCTTCCAAGCAGACAATTCTACAAAAGGTAAGCTATTTAGTATACTTTCCCTGCCCCCAAATGCAAGCGAGAACACCCGTTTACATAAGTTCTGCACGGGTGTTGGGAACAGGATGACTCGTAGTCCAGCCTAGCGAAGTCCGATGACCGTGCCGCCATTGCCGTGCAGGACGGTCAGGATGCCGCTGCCCGAGAAGTGCTCGTCGTTGATCTTGCTGGCACCGCTACCCGTCGCGCCGTAGGTTCCCGCGCTTTTCTGCATATCGTCATAATAGAGAGCGTTCACCGTCGCGTTCACGCCGGCCGCCAGATTGACCTTCGCGCCGCCTCCGCTTGCGATCCGAACCAGCGCCGTGTTGGTGATGCAGGCCGAATTCTGGAGAGTCAAGGTGCCTATGGCGACGATGATATTCGTGCTGTTGCCGAGCATGCCGGTACTGCTCACCACCAGCGTGCCATTGCTCACGACCGTCGCGCCGCTGTAGGTGTTCGTGCCGGTCAGCGTCAGCGTGCCGGTGCCGGACTTGACGATCGACACCGAGCCTTCGATGGAGCTTCCGGCCGTGCCGAAGGTGTTCGCCACGTTGTTGCTCACTGTGAGGGTGGCAGGAGCGGAGCTGACAATCTTCTGCGTATTCGTGCCTGCAAAATGACTCTCAGCGAGGCCCGCGATCGTCTGGCTGTACCCGTTGAGATCGAAGGCGGCGGATGCGGCATTACCTGACTTGCCGATTGTCAGCGTCGTGGAGGCCGGCAGCGCGTCGGAAACCCCGAGCTTCAGAGTGCCTTGAGCCAGCGCGGTGTTGCCCCACGCATTGCTGGCTGCGTTGAGAACCGCTGTGCCGGCATCATCCCGGTTGAACTGCGTCGCACCGATATCGATCCGGCTATTGACCGTAACGGTTCCAGACCCGCGCAGCGAGAAGCCGCTTCCTGTGCCTGTGATCGTGTCGGCGGACGAGCCGCCGATCACAAAGGAGCCTCCCGAGGCCTCACAGTTGAGATAGGAAGCGGCGCCGGACAGGACGATGTTGCCGTCCCATTTACCCGTTCCTGTACTAAAGGTGTAATGCAGTCCGGCGCGGTAGCCATTCGCCGAAGCGAAGGTCAGGGTTTCATCCGTCACCGTGAGGCCGCTGCCGAGGTTCATTCTGCTTTCGGTTAGAAGGTAACCGCCGTTGATGGTCGTGCCCGCAGCCGTCGAGCCCAAGGCTAAGCTGTTGTTCACCGTCAGCACGCTGTTCGAGACGCCGTTGACGCCGACCGTGGTCACGCCGCTGTAGGTGTTTGAGCCGGAGAGCGTCACGGTGGACGGCGTCGTCATGTTCAAAGCGCCGGGGCCGGCGAGAATCGCGCTGACGGTGCCGTTCTTCAGCTCGAACGTGTTGGTGGTGGAGAGCGTGCCGGACGTGCCGGTGATCTGGCCGCCGTTGTCCAGCGTGACGGTGCCGACGGTGTCCGTGTAGGTGCCGAGCGCGAGGACGGCGGCGGAACCGTTGACCGTGACCGCGCCGGAACCGAGCGCGTCATTGGCGCCGTAGGCCAGCTTGCCGCCGCTGACGGTGGTCAGCCCGCTGTGGGTGTTCGCGCACGTCAGGGTCAGGGTGTTCGTGCCCTGCTTGGTGAGCGTGGCTGCGCCGCCGAGGCCGCCTGCGCCGGAGAACGTATAGGCTTTCGAGACATTCGTCACAACGACGGAGGTGGGCTGCACACTCGTTGTCAGGTTGATGGCCGGAGATGCGGTGCCGGTGTCGCTGAAGGTCACGTTGTCGAAGTCGTTGAAGAACTCCGCGCCCGCGCCTCCGTTCCAAAGCGCCGTGATGCCGATGTCCCACGGGTTTGACGAACCATCGCCGACCCAGGTCAGGAACGGGTTCACGCCGAGCCCGGTCACCGTCAGGGTCACGCTGGTCGCGCCGACGGAAAACGTCGCGTTGCGGTAGACCCTGTCGAGGACGAGCGTACCGCCGCCGTTCAGAGAGGCGTAGGTCATGAGCGTGTAGACGCCTGCGGGCAAGGTGCCGTTCAAGAGATTCAGCGTGAGGGTGCTGACCCCGTTGAGGGTGAGCGCACCGGCGGTATCGGCCCCGATCAGCGCGAGGGTGTCGTAGGTGCCGCTGCTCGGCAGGTCAAACGTGAGCGCACTACCGTTCAGGGCGAGCGTGTTCGTGAAAGTCAGCGTGCCGACCGCACCGCTGCCGCCAGGCAGCAGGAGCGCGCCTGCGGACGAGGAAACCGCGCCCTGAATGATGCCGGTGCCGCTCAGCGTGCCGCCGTTAGTGACCGTGACGCCCCCCTGGACGGTGAGGCTGCCGCTCAGCATGCCGCTGACAGCGACATTTCCTTTGATGATGCCGTTGCCGCTCAGCGTGCCGCCGCTTTCTACCGTGACGTTACCCGTGCCGGTTCCGCTGCCTGCGGAATTGGTGACCATCAGGGTGCCCGCGCTCACCGTCGTGCCGCCGCTATAGGCATTCGTGCCAGACAAGATGAGCGTGCCGAGGCCCTGCTTGACCAGACTGAGGTTGGTATTGGCTGCAATGCCGACAAGGCCATCGAAGGTGGATGCGATGGCATTGCTGATGGTGAGCGTCGAGGCCGTGGCAGAACTGTTGATCACTCGGTATTTCGCGCTTGTGGCTGAAGCGTTCTTGGCAAGTCCGGCGAGTTTCTGACTGCGCCCGTTGAGGTCGAATGTGACGCCTACCGTGGGGTTGTTGTTGGCCATATTTAGGGTCAGCGCGGTTTCTGTCGTGAGCGCGTTGTTGACCCCAAGCTTCAGCGTCAGTTCTTTTACACCGTCGTTATTCTGCAACACGGTATTACCTGTGTACGAACTGGCGGCGGACAGGTTGAATGTGGCTGTATGTGAGGCCTTGTCTCCGCCTTGACCCTGAATCACAAGCGGCCCCGTGCCGCCGATCGCGCCCGAGAGTGTCGTGTTGTAGGTGACGCCGTAGCTCCCGATGCTCGCGCCGCCGCTGCCCAGCGTGATGGCCCCGGGCCAAGTGACCGTGGTGCTCCCGCCGCTTCTGAAGAACAAGGCCCCTTGTGAGCCGCTGGCCCCAGCCCCGATGAGGGTGAGCGGAATATTTCCGTAGGTGAGGCCGGCGTTGGGCTGCAGGGTCGCGCCGTTGGAGACCGTGCCCGACGCGAAATTGCTGATGGTGTCACTCAGGGCGAGATAACCGCCTGACACGGTGAGCGTGGCGCTCCCTCCAGGTCCTGTGGCTGCCTTGGCAAAGCGCAGCGTGCCAGCTCCGGTCTTATTGAAGCCTGCGGCATTGAAAGAGAACGTGCCGCTGGCAGGGTTGAGGAACAACTCACCCGCACCAACCGAAAAGGCCGCGGGCGCGGTCACCAGCGTCAGCGCGTCCAGCCTAAGCGTCCCTCCTCCGACCGCCTTGTTGATGGCGGTCCAGTCGGCAATGGTCGTGGTTGTCCCGATGGCCAGCGTACCCGCGCTGACGTTGGTGTAAACGCCAGGCCCGAGACCGGTCACCGCACCGTTGAGAGAAACGAGGCGGGCACCTGTCTTAATCAACGTGTTCGAAATCGTCACGGGCGCGGTGATCACGAGATCGGCGGCATTGCCCGATGCCGCGGGCGTGTCCACCGTCGGCGCGACACCTGCGAAAATGAGCGAGCCCGCCGGAGAGCCCGCACTGATGTTGCAGTTGGAATAGGGAGACGAGTTGTCGCTGTAGCTGATCTTGTTGAGGGTGAACGCCGTACTCCTGTCGAGCGAGAGCGTGGGAGTGCCAGTGAAGCTGTTGGTCACGAACACCTGCGCGGTGTCGCTGTCCGGGATCGTGGCCGGGCTCCAATTGGCGGCGCTGTTCCATGAGCCGCTGCCGGCCGGTTGCCAGGTCTGGGCGAAAGCGGACACGGCGACACACACACTTGCTAAGATCAAACCGGTTTTATTCATGGCGACTCCTTGGGCGACCTCTCTGTACGAAACACGACATCCCATGCAGCAATATGCCCTACATATTAGGCGGTCCCAACAGGACTGCCTAGCTGGATAAACGTCCAGCATGCGCTTGGCCCATGTTTCTGTTATATACTAAGGTTAAAGAACTTGTCACACACTGCCGCTATGCGTATTGTACTCTCCATGAACTGGGCCGCCGCCATTGCCTTCCTGTTTGCCGCATGGGCGGGTTTGTGTTCGGCCGCCACGGCAAACCGCGTGCTGGACGAGTTCGTGGTTCGCCAGTGGACGCAGGACAACGGCCTTCCCAGCGCTCAGATCGCGGACCTTGAAGCCGGCCCTGACGGCTTTCTCTGGCTGGCCGCGGAACAAACGCTCTACCGTTTCGACGGCTCTTTGTCCGAGCCCTTGTTGAGCGTCAATACGACGAACCAAACCATCGCCGCGTTTATTCCCCTCACCTCTGACGCCGCCTATGTCTCGACGTTAACGGCCGTTTATCACTGCACCGCCGACGCACCGCCGCGCGCCATGGTTGGGAGCGGTACGGCTCTCGGCGCCAACCTGGATTTCCTCCGGCTTGCCGACGGAACCGTTTGGGGCGTAGCCCAAGAGGGGCTGATCCGATACGGACGAAAATCACCCGAACTTTTTCCTGTGCCAGGCGTATCGTCCCATTCGCTTGAGACCCGGTTCCACGGCGGCTGTGCCGACACGGAGGGCAACATCTGGCTCGTTTCACAAGACCGGGTCTTCCGCATGGACACCAAGACCGAGACCTACACGCTCGTTCCCACGCCCGCGATCCCCGAACCGAGCACCGGCGGCTTCGAGCGCATCTTTGCGGGACTGGACGGTCGCGTCTGGCTCTATTTGCATCCCTGCTACCTGTTTGTTTTCACGCCTTCCGAAGGCTGGCGGCGCGTTGAGACCGGCTTCAAGCCTGGACAGCGGCTCGGCATCCGGACCCTGCTCGAAACCAGTTCCGATGAAGTCTGGTTCGGCACGGAGAACGCCGTTTACCGCCTCAACAACGGACTGTGCTCGGAGCTGACCGCCGCCGATCTCGGCACGCCGCTGTACCCCTCCGCGATTCTCCCTTCGCAGGCCGGCGGCGTCTGGATCGCGCTTCATGGCGCGGGAATCCTGCATTTGCGCCCGCGTTCCGTAACCATGCTCCGCGTACCGAATCTTCAAGGCCGACAAGCCTTCTACGCGCTCTCCCGCCAACCCGACGGGCAACTCCGTGTGGGTGTCGCAGGGCACGGCCTTTTCTCAGGCCCCCTTGAAAAGCTTCAACAAGAGGCGCAGACGCCGCTGCTGCAGAACGTCAGCGTCGCCGCAATTCTGCAAGAGCCCGATGCGGTGACCTGGTTTGCGACGCTGGGTCACTATCTGATCCGACAGCGAAACGGTGGCGAAGAAATCGTGTCAATCGAACACGCCGCACCGCTGCCCACGTGGAATGTCACATCGCTGGCTCGCGCCTTGGACGGCACGCTCTGGGCGGGCTCGCCCAGCGGCCTGTTCTATGTGCAGGAGCATCCGGTCCCCCTTCTGCGCGTGGTGTCCAAACAACAGATTGAATTCTTGCATGTTGACCATGCGGGTGCGCTTTTCGGCGCAGGAGGCAGCAGCCTGATCCTTGTCGACCCCCGAACCCGCATGCTGACTCCGTTGGCCGAAACGCCCGAAGCCAGCACCATTCGCGTCTTGGCAGAAGATCGCGCCGGACGCTTCTGGGTGGGAACCACACGCGGCCTGTTCTTATACGACCGCGCGGCCCAACGCCTTGCCCCCGCTCCGGGTGAGTGGCATCAGCCGGACCGCTGCATCCAACAGTTCCTCGAGGCAAACGATGGCCGCATCTGGCTCGGAACACGCTCCGGCATCATCCGCCTGGGAGACACTCCCGATGCAGCCTCCCGGCTGTATGATCAAGCCGACGGCATGGAGACCACGGAGTGCACAGGCGGCTTCGCCCCGGCAGGAATGGTCATGGATGACGGCCGCCTGCTCTTCCCGACGCTGAACGGCATTGCCTGCGTAGAGCCAGAACGCCTTTCCCATGTGATCGCACCCACGATGCGTCCGATCATCGCCTATGGCCCGTCCGTTTTCCCTGCGGGCACACGTTCGGCGACCTTCCACTTCTCGGCGCTTCCAGTGTCGGAGGGAACTCATGCGCGGTTCTCGTGGCAACTCGATGACGAGCCCTGGTCAGAGCCCTCCGCCGTCCGAAGTGCCACCTTTGGACGCCTGATTCCTGGACCGCATCGGCTCGCCGTGCGCGCAATCGACCGCGAAGGAGGATGCCCCGATCCGGTGTACCACACGTTTTCGATCCGTCCGCTCGTTTGGCAGTCGCCCCTCTTCCGCTTTGCCGCGCTGCTTCTGGCGCTCGGAGTCAGCGGGGCCGCCGCCGCCCTCTTCACCCGCCGCCGCGCCCAGCTCAAAATCAGACGCCTCGCGCAGGAACGGACGCTCGATCTGGAGCGGGCGCGCATCGCACGCGACCTCCACGACGACATCGGCGCGGGGCTCACCCGGATGGCCATGCTGAGCACGCAGGGACGATACATTCCTCACATGCCGCAAGCCGGAAACGACCTCAACGAACGCATCTTCAACGCCGCGCGAGAGACCAGCCGAGCGCTCAACGAAATCGTCTGGGCTGCCAACCCGGAGAAAGACGAAACCGAACAGGTCGCCACCTACCTCGCGCTCTACGCCGAGAATTTCCTGCGTGACGCGGGCCTGAGGGCACGCGTGATCATCGCGCCCGACATTCCTGCGTTCAGGATTCCGCCCTCGATCCGCCATCCCCTCTTCCGCGCCGTCAAAGAAGCGCTCAGCAACGCGGCCAAACACGCCCGCGCCACGACCGTCACCTTGGAGATCGTCTTCAACGGGGGCGACCTCGTCGTCACCGTCGCCGACGACGGCCAAGGCTTCACACTGTCCGAGTCGCACTCCGGCAACGGGCTCACTTTCATGCGGGCGCGCCTGACTGAAATCGGCGGCACACTCGCCCTTGACGCGGCCCCCGGCAGCGGCGTACGCATCACCTTCACATTGCCCTTGCGGGCTGACACAGAGGCCAGCCGCTACGTGTGCGGGCATCCTTCATGCTTGCCCCCGAACCCCGAACCCTGAGACCTTTCACATGATGCCTGACTCACCTGTCATAACCGTGGCCGTCATTGAAGACGACCCCCTGCACCGCGAACTGCTCTGCTCGACGCTCCAGCACACCCCGAACATGCAGTTGCGCGGCGCATTCGGCACGGCCGAAGAGGCCGCCACAGGCCTGCCGCTTAACCCGCCCGACGTCGTAATCACCGACATCAACCTGCCCGGCATCAGCGGCGTGGAACTCGTGCGCAAACTCTCGGACAAACTTCCCAAGACCCAGTTTCTGATGCTGACCTTCTATCAGGACGGCGAGACGCTCTTTCAGGCGTTGGAGGCTGGGGCGATGGGCTATCTGATCAAACCGGTCAAACCCGAAGAGTTGGTCGCCGCCGTGCAAGATGTGTGTTGCGGTGGGGCCCCCATGTCTGGCGTCATCGCCCGCCAACTGGTGCGCTCCTTCCAGAAACCGTCACGGCCCGAGTTCAAGCTCTCGCCCCGCGAGAAAGAGGTGCTCGACCTTCTCGTAAGCGGACGGCTTTACAAAGAGATCGCCGATCAACTCGGCATCAGCCAAAGCGCGGTCCGCCACCACATCGAACACATCTACAAGAAGCTTCACGTCCGCTCGCGCTCAGAGGCCATCACCCGCTACTTGAGGAAAAACTAACTGCCTATGAACATCGCTTCTCTCTCCCGCTGTTTTTGTCTGTCTTTGTTGGCTCTCGTGTCGCACGCCTCAGAAAAGGCGCTCTTTCTCGACAACGGCGTAGTCCGGCTCGGCATCGACCTCTCCTCCGGCGGCAGCATCTTTTCGTTCGGCTACTCGGGAAACGGAGCCAACCTGCTGAACCATTTCGACCGCGGCCGTTTCATCCAGCAGTCTTACTACGGCACATCCGACGGCTCGTTCTGGAACAAGAAACCGTGGCGCTGGAATCCGGTGCAGGGCGGCGACTGGAAAGGGGCTCCAGCCAAACTCATCTCCTGTTCGGTCAGCACCAATGCCGGCCTTTCGTCCGCGCTCTTCTCGCGCAGCGTCCCCAAGCACTGGGCTTCCGGCGAGGATCTCACCAACACCGTGATGGAACAGCAGATCACGCTGACGAACGCGATGGCCCACATCCGCTTCCGCTTCACCTACAATGGCACCACCGTCCACCCGCGTGCGCACCAGGAACTGCCCGCCGTCTTCGTCGATGGCGCCTACACAAACCTGGTCTTCTACGACGGGCCCAAACCGTGGACCGGCGACGCGCTCACCCGCGCGATCCCCCGTTGGCCCAACGAAGGCAAGCGAACCACCGAGCACTGGGCTGCCTACGTCAACGACGCGGACTTCGGCATCGGCGTTTTAACCCCCGGCACGGGCGATCTCACCTGTTACCGCTACGAAGGCAACCGCAAAACCGGCCCGACCGGCGCGGCCTGTTCCTATTTCGCGCCCATCCGTACGCTGGCGATCACACCCGGCTTCACCTTCGAGTACGACGTCTGGCTCACCGTCGGCTCGACCTCCGAGATCCGCAACCGCTTTCAGTCCGTGCGTTGAGCTAAACCTTGCGCGCAGCCCGCATGAAATGTCGGCAACGGCTCAACGCACCTTTTCTCGGCGAACACCTCGCCAATCCCCGCACGCTGCGCGGGAGAAAAGACGGCCGAGTTGGCCTTACCCTTTTTCCTTTGACCTCCGTCTTCCCTCTTGCCTTCTCCGACCTAGTTTGGCACCTTATGGGCCATGAACCTTCGTGAACCCCGAACCTTGTCTGAACGAGTGGCCCTGACCTTAGCCGCAGTCCTGAATGCCACCGCGACGGGACTGTTCGGGGGCATCCAGTCCGCCTCGCGCGTCCTGGTGCTACTGGCGGCTGGAAAGGGCACGCGTTTCGGCACATCCCCCAAGTGTGTCCAGCCCGTTCGCGGCACGCCGCTGGCGCGGCACTCGATCAACGCGTTCCGCCGCGTGCAACCGGCCCCGTGCATCACGCTGGTAGGCTATGCCCACGAGGAGGTCATGGCGCGGCTGGGCGACGACAACATCTACGTGAAGACCTCCAACCCAACCGGCGGTACGGCATGGGCCGCGTACGAGGCTCTTTGCGTCCCAGGCCTCCTGGAAAGCAACCCGCTGCTGGTCATCTCCATGGGCGACCGCATCATTCCAGAAACCATCTTCCGGCGGCTTCTCGACACCCATGAAGCCAGCGGACGCGAGGCGGATCTGACGCTGCTCTCGGCCTTCTACGCGCCACCCGCGCAGCACGGCAAAGGACGGATCATCCGCGACACCGAAGGCCGGATCACGCGTATCCTCGAACAGAACGATATCGACGCGCTGGGCGACCCCGTGGAGCGACAACGGTTCGACGAGCTGACAGAAGCCAACTGCCCGCTCTACGCGGTGCGCGCCCGAACCCTGCATCGCCACCTCGGCGGGCTCCGCAACGACAACGCACAGGGACAGTACTATTTCACGGATCTGGCCGAAGCGATCCGGCGGAACGGCGGCGACATCAGGACGCTCGCCACCCGCGCCTCCGATCCCGAATACCTCCTGCTCTGTTCCGATGTGACGCGCCCACCGGATCTGGCCCGCCTTGAATCCGTCCTATCGATGTTGAGCCAAGACTCAGCCAATGACGCCAGCTCCATTCGAGCGGCAGCCGAGGTCCTCGCGGCAGACCGGTCTCCGGGTCAGACAGCGGCAATCGTGGCGCAACTGCGCGAGCTGCTCCAAGTGGCGGAACAGGAGGAGGCCGGCCTCAATCCCGAACGCCCCGTCGCCATCGGCGTCTCGGGCGGCCGCTTCCGGATCGCCTTCATGCATCCCGACATGGGCCGTTTCTTCGGGCCGGCCTGGCAGATGCCGACCGGCGCCAAAGACGCGTCGTGCCGCGAACAAATTGTCCTGCTCGCACAACAGTCTGAAGACGGGAAGATTCACCACTTGCCGACGCAGCCGAGGTTCCGCGAAAAGGTCACCTCGGTTCCCGCCGACAATCCGGCCATGTATCCGTCTGACGAAGTGGACAGCGTCTACAAATACGAGGCGTTCGGCACGCGCATGGCCGAGCAGCTCCTGCTCTCCCTCGGCTATTTCTCGGACAGTGAACTCCGCACGCGCAAGGAAGCGGGGCTGCCCCTCCCTCCGCACGCCCTGTGGGTCAGCAACAGCATGCGGCGTCCGTTCTCACTCATCTGCAACGCCATCGCTTCGCTCCGGACCTTGCACGGCGGACCAGCCGGAGAACGCATCCAGCAGTGCCTGGGCCGGAACAGCTTCCAGGGACTGCGGGTTCTTTCCACCGGCGCCATTCCGCAGGGCGGCTTCTCCAGCTCCTCCGCGCTGACCGTAGCGATCAAGAATGCGCTCAACGTCCTATACGGCTTCGGCATCCCCGAGGACACCTTGGTGCACCTGGCCTGCCAGGCGGAGTATGGCACCGGTGTGCGTGCGGGATCCTTGGACCAAGCCACCGAGCAGAAGGGCAAACACGGGCAAGGCGCGCTGATCTCATCCAACCCTCGGGACAACTACCGCATCCTCGGCATCTTCCCCGTTCCGACGGAGCGCATCCATTTCCTTTTCCCTTATACGGTGGACCGGGACCGCGAAGCCTGGCGCTGGTCGGCAGGCATGTACGCCGCCGCCCCGGACTCTGCCACGCCGACTCCTCCTGAGGTCAGGAAGCTGACCGGCAAAGCGGCAGAGCTGGCCGCCCTCTTGTGCAGGCTCCCTCCCGAGCAGGACTTCTTCATGTTCATGGAGGAAGATCTTCTCCGCGACGGGCTTCTTGGGCCAACTGCGCTGGCCCGCGTCTATGACACGCTCCGCCGCTTGCCGCTGCTGGTCTCACGGCAGAAACTGCGCGCCCGAATCACCGAACTGCGCGACGAAAGGAGCGGCGCGGACAACGCGTCCGTTGAAACGCTCTTTGCCGGCTGGCGCGAGCCCCGCCTGCTGCGCGGTCAGCCCGACGGCTCGACTGCGGAAGAGCAAGGCATTCCGCTGCGGGCCATCGTCGCCTATCTGTTCGTCGAGGTGGCTCGCTGCTTCCGCTTGATTCACCAACCGGACCAATGGATCGCGCACATCACCCGCTCGCAGCGTGGCGATTGCTGTTTCGATATCGACCCCAGAAATCTTCCCGACGCCGACACTCTCTTGGTCGAAGCGGAGTGGGAGCGCGGACTCTCCGGACCGGAAAAATTGGAGGCCTGGCTGCAGCGCGTGAGGGCCGTTCCGTTCGACTACAACCGCGATCTGGACGACGCGGCGCTGGCGGAATCGCCGATGAAACCGCTGCATGAAATCCGCGGCGGCAGTTTCTTCCGCGGCCTCGCCCTGCTGGATTTCGCGGAGGCCCTGCTCAAGCGCGCCTTCGGCCCGGAGGCCGTGGCAGTACGGGTGAATGCCGCCGGCCAAGGCGACTTCTTCCAGCTCCACTTGGACGCCCGGCGGGCGGAGCCGGAACAGGTCAAAGCCTTTTTAGATCGCGCGTTCTATGCGCGGTTCGGACTTGCACCCAGCAACCGTTACGTGGAGCCCCATCCCGGCGGGGGTGCCGTCGGTGTGCGGCTCGACCGCTTTGACCTGCTCCCCCGCCTGATCGAAACGCTTTCGCTCAGTTTGCCGCAGGAGCAAGGGGTAAGAACAAAAAGGCCGGAACGGTAAAGCTCGCCGCCGGATGGCTGCGGTCGCTAATACAGTCGAATCAGCGTGCCAGCCGAGAGCAGCAAAACCTTCGACCCGGCATAGGTTACACTGTGGCCTGCGGGAACATCGAGCACGGCGGCGAAATGCCCGACCAGCGTGCCTGCGGAGGCGTCGACCAGCGTGAAAGGCCCTTTCCCGATGAGCGCCCCGGTGACATCCATATCCAAGGTCAGGCCGGACAGGTTCAGCGTCCCGTTGACGACCGTCTTGTCCGCCGCACCGTTCACGACCCGGGCATGCACCGTCCCGCTGCCGTTCAGCGTCGCCCCGCTAGCGACTGTCACGTTGGCGTGCGACATCGAGCCGTTCAGCGTCACCGTGCCGTTGGACACGCACAGCGCATCGCCGAAGCTGCATGCGCCAGCCAGCGCAAGGGTGTTCGTGCCGATTTTCGTAAGGGCACCAGTGCCCGACACCGCGTTGGAGATCGTGATGTTGCCGCCAGTGGTGTCGACCACAGAAGTTCCGGTCAAACTGAATGCGCCCGTCCACGTGGCCGGCATCTGTCCCGTGCCGCCGTTCAGCAGGCGTCCGCCGTTGAGAACCACGTTGCCGGCCTCCGTGCGTGGCGTGCCGTAGGTGTCGAGCTTGCCGCCCGCGTTGACCGTGTAGGTTCCGGTCCAGCCCTGATTGCTCTCGAGCCGGAACAGACCTGAGTTGATCGTAATCCCCGCAAGGTTCACAAACCCGTTGTTCGGGCGGATGTTGATCTCGCCCGTTCCCGCGACGGTCAACACATGACCACCGCCGTTGAGCGTGCCGTATACGTTGAGCTTGTTGCCGGTGGAGCCGATTATCGCGTCATCCGCCAGTGTCAGGTTATAGACTTGCGCCTCGGCTCCGTTGGCCGTGTTGACCAGCGCGCCGCTCTGGCCCGAAGCGCCGGGACCGGCGATGACGACCGTCCGTGAGTTGTTGTTGAGACTCTGCGAGTAGAGGTCGAGTGTGCCGCCGCTGTTCACGGTGACGGTGTTGACGTTACCGGTTAGCGCGGCCGCGACACCCAAACGGAGCGTGCCGCCGTTGATCGTGACCGGCCCCTGGAAAGTGTTGGTGTTGCTCAGGGTCAGGACAGCGTTGCCGCTCTTCACAAAGGAGAGCGTCTTGTTCAGGCCGTTCGAGACGGAGCCCAGCATGTTTCCCGCAATAGTCTGGTTGACCGTCAGCGTGTTGGTGGTTCCCGTCCCCGCGCTGAAATCGACGATGACGCTGTTCGCGCCGCCGCTGAGCGAGCCGATCACGGCGCCGTTACCGTTGAGGTCGAGCAGACCGGAAGTCAAGGTCACCGGCCCTGTGCCCAGGCCCGTCGCGCTGCCCAAGACCAGATTGCCGGCGCCCAGCGTCGTGCCGCCACTGTAGTCGTTGGTGCCGGACAATTTCAAGGTCAGCTTGGCGTCCGCCTTGGCGATCGCGCCCGCGCCCGTGATCGCAGAGACCACCGTTACGGAAGACGTGTTGGCCCCCTGCAGCTGCACGTTCAAAGTCGCGCCCGAAGCCAACGTGACCGGGCCCGTCCAGACCGCGTCCCGCAGAGTGGCGTCGACGTTGAGGCCGAGGTAAGACGAGTTGTAGATGATCAGCGGTTCGGGCGCGTAAGTCATGGGGTTAGACGTGCCTTTCAGCACCAGTGTCGAACCATTGGTGAGGATCGTACCGGCGCTTGTCGCACCCAGCGCATTGGTGCTCCATGCTTCGAGCGCCGAGTAGACCGTGGTCAGGCCCGTATACGAATTGGTTCCGCTCAAGATCTGATAGCCGCTTCCGCCCGCGGGAATGACAAGGTCGATCGGTCCCGCAATGGTTCCGCCGAAGGTCTGGCTCACACGCATGATCGTGAGCGTGGCTTCGGCACCGGTGTTGGTGACCAGAGCCGTGCCGAGCGCGCCCATGCTGATCGTATCCGACAAACCCGAAATTTTCGGGCTATAGCCAGACAAGTCAAGCCTCGCGCCGTTCTTCACGGTCAGACCGTTGGTCACACCCAAGCCATAGTCGTTGCCGAGCTTCACGGAGCCACTGTCAACAATCAAACCGCCGGTAATGGAGTTGGAGCCTGCCAAGACCAAGACGCCAGGGTTGGATTTCGTGAGTGTGCTTGCGCCGCTGAGTGTGGCGTTCATCGTGACAGGGCCCACGGTCGCGTTGCCGCCGCCGACTTGGAGATTCAGGGAGCCGGTGAGCGCCGGCCAGTTGCCGTTCACCGTGATACCGCGGGTGGCCTGATCGTCGTTGTTGAAGACGAAGGCGCCCGACGCCGGGAAGGTGGCGTTCGTCGTGCTGAGCGTCAGGTCAGCAGGGGTGCCGGTGCGGATACCCACGCCGCAGCCGTTGGCAAAACTCATCGGGTTGGCCGGTGCCGTCGGCGCGGCGGAACTCTGAAAAACGAGCCGGCCGGCACCCGTGATAGTGAGCGTGGCGTTGTTCGCTATGGCGTTGGCGTTGTTCACGAACAGACGGGAGCCATTCAATGTGAAGGTGCCGATGTTGTTGGCCGACGGGGGCCCCAAGATGAAATCGCTGCCGCTGCACGCGAGCCCCGTGCCTCCCGTGATCGGGCCGTTGTAGTTCAGGGACGTCCCCAAACTGATAAAACCGCCGCCTGTGCCCAGAGCCAGAGGCCGAGTGATCGTGTTCAGCGTCCCGTTCACCCGCAACGTGCCGCCCGCCAGCGTGATCCCCTCGGCCGACGCGCCGAGTTGGCCGTCCGCGCTGACCGCAACCATCCCGTTGCTGATGGTTGTCCCACCGCTATACGTGTTGGCACCCGCAAGCGTCAGCGTCCCGGAACCGACCTTCACCAGTCCCGCACTTCCTGCGAGCGCCGAGCTGATATTCGCGTTGGCGGAGGCTGCGACCGTCGGCCCCGAAAGCGTCACCGTGCCGTTCGTCAGCGTGTAGCCCGCAACGTTAAACGTCAGCGAAGCGGCCGAGACCGTACTGACCGTGACTGTGCCGGCTGTGCCCTCGAAGACCGCGTCGCCGCTTCCCCACACCGAGCCGTACGGCCCGCCGCTCGCATCGGACCAGTTCGCGGTGGCTGTGTCCCACGCCAAAGGCCCGCCCGCATCGGTGAAGTACTGCGCGCCCGAAGTCAGCCCGACCCAACCCAGCCCAACCGCGATGGCCATGGATACCGGCAGCAATCTGATTCGCTTCATAACCTGTCTTCCTTATTCTCACCAAACCTATTTGCTATTACGGAATCAATAGAAAGAGTTCAATTTATCATCCGTGTGCTTTGCGTGCAACCGGATTCACCGGATTCAGCGCTGACCTTTCTTTTGCCCCGCAAGCGCCAAACTTCCGGTTTGTTTTCGCCGCCGGATGCTGTAAACTAGAATGCGTTTTGAAAGGAGCCTCCATGAAGATCTTAGTCACCGGCGGTGCGGGTTTTATCGGCAGCCACACCTGCGTCGAACTCCTGAATGCCGGCCATTCCGTCACGGTTGTCGACAACCTCTGCAACAGCAGTGAAGAGAGCCTGCGCCGCGTCGCGACGATCACCGGCAAGACCGCCTCGTTCCACAAGGCCGACATCCGCGACCGCGCCGCGCTCGACGCCGTGTTCAAGGCTGAAGGCCCCATCGGCGCCGTGATCCACTTCGCCGCGCTCAAAGCTGTCGGCGAATCCTCACGCATCCCGCTTGCCTACTACGGCAACAACATCACCGGCACCATTGCCCTCTGCGAAGTCATGGCCGCGAACGGCTGCAAGAACATCGTCTTCAGTTCATCCGCCACCGTTTACGGCGATCCCGCCTCGGTGCCGATCCGCGAGGACTCGCCCACGCCCGGCGCGACCAATCCCTACGGCTGGACCAAGCTCATGATGGAGCAGATCTTCCGAGACCTACAGAAATCCGACCCCGCGTGGAACATCATCCTGCTGCGCTACTTCAACCCGATCGGCGCGCACCCGAGCGGCCTGATCGGCGAAGACCCGGCCGGAATCCCCAATAACCTGCTTCCTTTCGTGGCGCAAGTGGCCGTGGGCCGCCGCCCCAGCCTCGCGATCTTCGGCAGCGACTACCCCACGCGCGACGGAACAGGCATACGCGACTACATCCACGTCGTCGATCTCGCGACCGGGCATCTCAAAGCCATCGATAAGCTGGCCTCTAAGCCTGGCCTGGCCATCTTCAACCTCGGCACCGGCAAAGGCAACAGCGTCTTAGAAGTCATCGCTGCCTTCGAGAAGGCGTCGGGGCGCAAGGTGCCCTACACGGTCCAGCCGCGCCGCCCCGGAGACATCGCCGAATGCTGGGCCGATCCGTCCAAGGCAGCAAATGAGCTCGGCTGGAAGGCGGAGCGTGACCTGCGCGTCATGTGTGAAGACGCTTGGCGCTGGCAGTCCCAAAACCCCAACGGCTACAGAGAGGGTTGTTAGGCTGTAGGCCGCCAGCCTGATCGTGCAAGCCCGCCAACCACAAAAGCAATCAGGTGACAGCCAGTGACGTTCACCTCCGTTCGCGTGAATTTCCAATCGTCAACCTAACGGCCTACAGCCTACTAACACCTTTTGAGAATGCACCATGTCCGACTGGACCGCCATCATCGACGATGTGATCGACCATGTGAGCCTGCTCAAAGAGCTGGGCGAACGCTCCGTGGAGGCCGATCCTGCCGTCATGCGGGCGTTGGCGGCTGTATCCAACCCTGCCGACAAGCCGGGAGGGCCAGTCGCCCCACCGGCCGCGGCCCACATCGAAGCGGCCCCTCCAAAACAGGCCGTCCCCTTTGCCGCAAGTGGCGGAACGGTCTCCGTGCCGTCCGCCGCAACGTCGGCGCTCTCTCCGGAGGATCGCCGCCGCGCGCTGGCCGAAATCGCCGCGCGTGTGGACGCCTGCGCCGAGTGTGTGCTGAGGCAGAACCGCACCAAGTCCGTCCCCGGCCAAGGCAACCACAACAGCCCGGACGTCATGTTCATCGGCGAAGCGCCCGGATATGACGAAGATCAGCAGGGGCTCGCTTTCGTGGGCGCAGCCGGCCAGTTGCTCACCAAGATGATCGCCGCGATGGGCTATACCCGAGAAGATATTTTCATCGCCAACATCTGCAAGTGCCGCCCTCCAGGCAACCGCGCCCCGCAACCGGAAGAGATGCTGAAATGCCTGCCCTACCTGCGCGAACAGATCCGTATTATACGGCCCAAAGTCATCGTGCTGCTCGGCGGAACCGCCATCAAAGGCATGCTCGACACCCAAGTCGGCGTCAACCGCATTCAGGGCCAATGGACCCAGTACGAAGGCATCCCCGTGATGCCCACCTTCCACCCGTCCTACCTGCTCCGCTTCGAGCCGGCCAAGCACGACGCGTGGCGAGCCCTCAAGCTCGTGCTCGCACACCTCGGCAAACCGGTTCCCGGTCCGCAGAAGAAATAGGGCGGCCGCTCTTTACCAACAGGTATGGGGTTTGCTATCTTAAGAGTTCTTTTTTCACGACGAACCCGAAGGTAGCATTCTTATGGACGCCGTACTGACTTCCACTCAGACTGAATCGCTTTTCCTTTCTCTGCTCGAAAAACGGCCTCTGCCCGTATCCGAAATGTTGACGCTGCTCCACACCGTAGCTGTCACGGAAACGGCCAAAAAGGTCGACGAGTGGTCCGCCCTGCTCATGCAAGAGCTCACCGAGGCGGCGGACTTCGCCGGACTCTATCAGGTCGTCAAAGACCGCGCCCCGCTCCTCTCCGCAGCGCTGAAGCCGTCCGGCATCCGTGATGCGCTCAAAAAGGCCTGCAAGGACCGCCTCATCAATGCCCTGATCGACACTGCGTCGTTCGGCGAGATCCCGCTCGAGGAATCCTTTCGCCGCCTCGACCTGTTGCTGGCACTCACCCCGGGCACGCTGGTCATCGACCCCGCATGGGGCTTTGGAACTGTCAAGCGCCTCGACGATTTCTACAAGCGCATCACCATCGACTTCACCGGCAAGCCCAGCCACACGATGACCTTCACGGCCGCTTGCGAAACTCTCGCGCGTGCGCCGCACGACCATCTGCTGACGCTGCGCCACACCGACCCCCAAGGCATGGCGAGCCTAGCCAAGGAGCAGCCGGGCGAACTCGTGCGTCTTGCGCTGCGCAGCTTCGGAGACATGCCGATCACCAAGCTTGAGGACCTGCTCACCCGTCACGGGTTTATCGCCGCAGCCAACTGGAAGGGGTTCTGGGAGTCGGCCCGCAAAGCGCTCAAGAACAACCCGCTGGTGACCATTCCCGCCAAGCGCGCCGATCCCATTCAGTTGCGCGCGCAGGCGGAGTCGTACGGCGACGAGTGGTTCGACAATCTGGGCACGACCAAGGATCCCTACAAAATCCTGGAAGCGATCGCCGCACTCGAAGATTCCGAGAGGCAGGCAGGACTTGAGGACACCCAGCGTGGCGTCCTTGAAGACCGGCTGGCGTTCGCGATCAAAGGCGCGCACAACACGGATCCCGCCCTCTATGCACGCCTCTCCGTCATGGTCAACCGGCTGGGCTTTCTCACGCCGCCGGTCGAGCAACTCCGCGCTCACCTGTGGGAGCAACACCGCTACATCAAGGCCTCAGAAGACATGGCGGTGCGCGACATCGAGGCGATGACCACCTTTCTGCTTGCCGAAGGCGGCCATGCGGCCTCTCATCTGCTCGACGCCCTTCCTCAAATGCCGTTCAGCCTTCTGAATGAGATCCTGTCTGCGCTAAAGGACTCGGCTGAGGCCGAAGCGGCCTGCCGCGCCCTGCTCTCCCGCCCCAAGGCCCCGCCCACACTGGTCAACTGGATTTTCCGATTCCGCAAGGATGTCGCCTGGCGGCTGCCGCCTCTGATCGACTTGGTGAACCACGCCATCGTGATCGTCGAGAGCAGGCTTTCCGGCGAAGCGCTACGCATGCAGAACAACCTGAAACTGCTTTTCGAACAGGCCAAGTGGCTCGACGCCGTTTTCGAGGAGCTCAACGAATCTCAGCGGCAGCTCCTCTTTGACCGCATCCAGGCCTCAACCGCCTGGGACCCCTCCACACACCGCTCGCTCATCGGCCGCATGCTGAAACTGGACCCCGCTCTGACCGAGCGCAAAAAGTCACTGGCTCCGCAAACGGCGGGCACCGTCCGCTGGACCTCGTGGCGCTCGCTCTCCGAGCACCAGCTCCAATACAAAAAGCTGGTCGAGGTGGATTTGCCGAAGAACAGTCACGACATCGCGACCGCACGCAGCTACGGCGACCTCCGCGAGAACTTCGAGTACCAGGCCGCCAAAGATTTCCAGCGCCAGCTCTTGCAGCGCCAGTCCGAGATGCAGCTTGAGCTCAAGCAGGTCAAGGGCACCGACTATAGCGACGCGCCCCATGACAAGGCTGGCCCCGGCACGACGGTAGTCCTGCTCATGGCCGACGGCTCCCGCCGCACGTACACCATTCTCGGCGAGTGGGACAGCGACAGCCAGCTGAACATCATTTCCAACAAAACCCGCCTGGCTCTCTGCCTCGAAAACAAGGCCGCAGGCGATTCGCTCATGATCCCCGCTCACGGGGGCGAAGAGGCCGCCTATCTCGAAGCCGTCCTCCCGCTGGATGAAACGATCCGGGCTTGGATAACCTCCCAACCGGGAGAAAGTGCGTGAGCCACCCTTTGCGTCTTGTTTTTATTGGCCAAACGTGTAAACTAGCGCCCAGTAAAAAGGCACGGTGCCTGCCGTCAGGAAAGGTGTGAGAACATGGCGACAACAAAAATGAGCAAAGCGGCCTCTGCGAAGAGCCTCAAGAAATCTGTGACGAAAGCCCCTGCTAAAGCGGCGGCCAGGCCGCAGCCTAAGAAGCTTTCGACCACCAAGGCGCCGCCTTCCAAGAAAGCGCCGCCTAAACCTGTCCGCACCGTCAGCAAAGCAGCCACCAAGAAACCGGCCGCTGTAGCCGCGAAGCCGAAGAATGTCAAAGCAGCCGCGAGCAACCTTGCGGCCGCGAAAAAGGATTTGAATAAGAAACCCGTGAAGACCGCACCTGTCACCGCGCAGAAACTTGCGCACAAGCCAATTTCCAAGTCAGCCGCCAAACCGGAAGTGAAACCGACTGCCGCCGCCGAGCCCAAGAAGCCCCGTCTCATCAAAGCCGACCTCGACCACTTCAAAGGCGATCTTCTCGCTATGCGCGACCGCATCACGGGACAGTCCGGGTCGATGCGCAATGCCGCTTTGCAGCGCAACGACGAGATCAACCCCGAGGAGGATGGCACCGACGCCTTTATGCGGCTCCAGACTCTCGAGCAGGTCAGCAGCCAACAGCAGATTGTCACCAATATCGACGAGGCGCTGCGCGCCATCGAAAAAGGCACCTACGGCGTCTGCGACAACTGCGGCGAGCTGATCAACAAGCCCCGCCTCTCTGTGCTGCCGTTCGCCAAGAACTGCATCAAGTGCCAATCCGAGATGGAGCGCCCGCACCGTCCCGGCGGACGCAGATAAGAGGGTTGCCATGCGAGTTCCAGCGCTTGCGGCCTTGATCGTCCTCGCAGACCAGCTCACCAAGTACGCGGTCGTAACACACTTGAAGCCCGTGGCTTCGCGTGTCGTCTTGCCGGGCCTGTTCAACCTGAGTTATGTCGAGAACCAGGGTGCCGCATGGGGCATGCTGGCCGGTCGCCAGTTTTTTCTCATCGCTTTTTCTTTGATCACCCTGGGCTTTCTGATTTGGAAGCGGCGCCAGCTTTTCACGCCCCTGTGGGGCAGCCCGCTGACCATGTCCCTCCTCTTCGGCGGCGTGCTCGGCAACCTCATTGACCGCGTCCGGCTGAACTACGTTGTCGACTTTCTGGACTTCCACTGGGGGCAGGCGCACTTCCCGTCTTTCAACATCGCCGACGCGTCCATTTGCTGCGGAGTCTTCCTTTTCATCGTCACCCAGTGGCACCACGACAAGAAAAACCCGGCTACACGTTAATCGTTTCAGGTCACCTGTTGTAAACCTGAACGGCAAACCTGTAACCTATGACATCTGTAACGTGTAACGTGTCTGTCTCTTCACAGGCTTGGATCTTGGCCGGCGCCACAGCCACCGGCAAAACCGCCGTCGCCCAGCTGCTAGCGGAACAGCTCGGCTGCGCGATCCTTTCGGCGGATGCGATGCTGGTCTATCGCGGCATGGACATCGGCACCGCGAAGCCTACCCCCGCAGAGCGCGGCTGCGTCCCCTACTTCGGCATCGACCTCGTCTCTCCCGCCGACACCTTCAGCACCGGACTGTGGCTGGCGGACGCCAAGCGCGCGCTCGAGCAGAATGGGCAAAGCGACATGGGCGGCACGCCCTTGGCTTCAAATCTCATCGCCGCCGGCGGAACCGGCCTCTACATCAAGGCTCTCACTGACGGCTTCGACAGCGAAGCCTCCGACCCAGCCAGCCGCGCCCGCTGGCAGTCGCTCTTCGAACGCGAAGGCCTCGCCGCCCTTCAGCAGGCACTCGGCACACGCGCCCCAGGCGCGCTGGCCTCCCTCGCTGACCCGTCGAACCCGCGCCGCCTCGTTCGCGCGCTCGAACACCTGGACGCGCACGGAAGCCTCCCGCAGCAGTGGAAGCGCGACACCCCCGCAGCCCCCATCACCGTCCTTCATCTGCCGCGCAAACAGCTCCATGCGCGCATTGAGCGCCGCGTCGGAAAAATGTTCCGGCAAGGGCTCGTCGACGAAGTCCGCGCCTTGCGGCAGACCTGCCCTGCCTGGTCCGCCACAGCCCTGCAAGCCATCGGCTACACCGAGGTTTGCGCCCTGCTCGACGGCACGCTTTCGGAAAAAGCCGCCTTCGAGAAGATTGTGATCCGCACGCGCCAGCTGGCCAAACGCCAGGAAACCTGGTTCCGCCATCAGACGCAGGCGGTCTGGCTGGAGATCGACGAGAGCGACCCTCCCGCGCACATCGCGCAGCGGGTGCTCGAAACCTGGAGGCAGCATGGCCCCACACCCGTCCTATCCCCCTGAAGCAGCCGTCTACCCGGACGCGCCCATGACGATTCACGAACTCCCCGTGGAGATGCGCCCGCGCGAGGAGTTCTTGCGGCGCGGCGCGGAGAACGTGCCCGACGAGGTCCTGCTCGCCATCCTTCTGCGCTCCGGCATGCAGGGCAAGAATGTCACCGAACTCGCCCGCGAACTCCTGCGCCGCTACAAAGGCCTCGCCGATCTCGCAAAAGCCGACTTCGAAGAGCTGTGCGGCTGCAAAATCAAAGGTCTCGGAAAAGTCAAGGCCATGGAGCTGGCCGCAGCACTTGAGCTCGGCCGCCGCGCCGCCAACCAAGGCCCACGCCATGACTCTCCCCCGATCCGCGAGCCCGAAAGCGTCTACCGCATCCTCAGTCCGCTCACGCGCAATTTGCAGCAGGAAATTTTCTGGGTGCTGCTGCTCGACACAAAAAACAAACTCATCGGCCAGCCGGTTGAGACCACGCGCGGCCTGCTCGACACCAGCCCCGTGCATCCGCGAGAAGTCTTTTCCAAGGCCGTGCGCTACAGCGCCGCCTCCGTGATCCTCGCGCACAACCACCCCTCCGGCGACCCCACGCCGTCGAAAGAGGACATCGACATCACCCGCCGCCTGATCGAGGCTGCGCGCATCCTCGGCATCCGCGTGGTCGACCACCTGATCGTCGGCAAACCCACGTCTTCCGCCCCTGGCTTTGTCAGCCTGCGCGAAAAAAACCTCGTCGCTTTCGAGTGACGCGCGTTTTTTGTTTTGGCCACCGCTGTGTTTGTCGTAAACTATGTACCGTTCTTTTTTCGCAGCTAAACATTCGGACGTTTCCGGAAAATCTTCCTTGCCAAAGAAAGCGTTCTGCTCGGCAGGGACGTTTTTTTGAGCCGTCTGTTTCAGGGGGCACACATGAGCATCAAAATCGGCATCATCGGCGCGGGCGGCATGACCAACTACCACATCCCGGGCTTCATCGCGGGCGGGGCTGAGGTTGTCGCCATTACGGACGTCAACCTGTCCGCCGCCCAGCGCGTCGCCCAGAAATTCGGCATTTCATCCACCTATGGCAGCGTCGACAGCATGATCAAGGCTGAAAAGCTGGACGCGGTCTCGATCGTCACCCCGAACAAGTTCCACAAGCCCCTCGCCCTGCAGGCGCTGGCCGCCGGGCTGCACGTCTTCTGCGAGAAGCCGCCTGCGCTGAGCGCGGCCGAGATCCGCGCGATGGCCGCCGCCGCGAAGAAGGCCAAGCGGACGCTGATGTTCAACTTCAACAACCGCGCGCGGCCCGAGGCGTACGCCATGATGTCCTACCTCGCCTCCGGCGCGGTCGGCCGCATCAACTCCGCGCAGGCCCTCTGGATCAGGCGCACCGGCATCCCCGGCTTCGGCGGCTGGTTCACCACCAAAGCCCTCTCCGGCGGCGGCCCGGTCATCGACCTGCTGCACATGATCGACCTCGCGCTCTACTTCATGGACTATCCGGAGCCCGAGTGGGTGCTGGCGCAGACGTTCAGCGACTTCATCGCCGACAAGGCGTTCAAAGGCCCGTGGGGCATCCCAGACGTCGCCAACGGCGTGAACGACGTGGAGGCTTCCGCCCACGGCTTCGTGCGCTTCAAGGGCGGCCAGGTGCTCTTCCTTCGCAACGCGTGGGCCGAGATGAACAAGCGCGAAGAGGTGAGCGTCACCTTCCAAGGCCAGAAGGCCGGCGGCTGCGTCAAGCGCCTCTTCGGCCGAGACGGGTTGGATGAGACGAGCATCGATTCCTGCGAGCTTTACACGCAGGAGAATGGCTGCTCGGTGAACCGCGACATCGTCACCGCCGCCGATCCAGCCATGGGGCGCATCCGCTCCGCGCAGAATTTCGCTCTCACGCTCGCAGGCAAGGAGAAGCCGCTCAACACGCCCGACCAGGCCGTCAAACTCATGCAGATCATCGATGCCATCTATGCCTCCGCCAAGAGCGGCAAACCCGTGAAAGTGAAGTGAAAGCAGGCGGCTAGGCTGTAGGCTAACAGACTGTTAGAAATCTGAGAAAAGGAACGAACATGCTGACGAAAATTCTGCCCGCCCTGCGCGGACTCATGGCCGATGAACAAACCCTCCCCCGCCTCAAACGCGTGAAGCCCACCGGCAAAGAGCCCGTGGTTTCTCATCCGACGGGCTGCTCCGTTGTACTGGCTGAACTGCGCAAGCAAGTGCCCGCTGGAGCCAAGCGCGTGACCATCGACACGCTGGGCACCTACGAGGCCGAGTTCGCCAAAGGCCACGGACGCGTGGCAGGCAAAATCGCCGTGGTCACCGGCGCCGCGCAGGGCTTCGGCTTTGAGATCGCGACCGACCTCGCGACACAGGGCGCGTGGGTCGCGCTCGCCGACATCAACGTCGACGGCGTGAACGCCGCCGCCGCGAAAATCAACGCCACCTGCGGTCGCGAAGCCGCCATCGGCGTTGCAGTGAATGTCGCAGAGATCGATTCGCTACACGCCGCGCTGAACCAGGTGGTCGCGGCCTTCGGCGGCGTGGACCTGTTCGTGGCGAACGCGGGTGTGCTGCGCGCAGGCAGCGTGAAAGACCTGTCGGTCAAAGATCTCGACTTCGTGACCAACGTGAACTACAAGGGCTATTTCCTCTCGGTCCAAGCCGTCGCCCCGATCATGGCCCTGCAGCATCAGGCTCTGCCGGATGCGTGGTTCGACATCGTGCAGATCAACAGCAAGTCCGGGCTCGTCGGCTCGAACAAGAACGGCGCGTATGCGGGCTCCAAGTTCGGCGGCATCGGCCTCACGCAGAGCTTCGCGATGGAGCTGGTCGAGGACGGCATCAAGGTCAATTCCATCTGCCCCGGCAACTTCTACGACGGCCCGCTCTGGTCCGATCCGCAGAAGGGACTCTTCAAGCAGTACCTCGACAGCGGCAAGGTGCCGGGCGCGAAGACCTTCGCGGACGTGAAGGCGTTCTACGAAGCCAAGGTGCCCATGCGCCGCGGCTGCACCACGCCCGACGTGATGAAAGCCATCTACTACCTGATGGAGCAGGCCTACGAGACCGGCCAGGCCATCCCCGTCACCGGCGGCCAGGTGATGCTGTCGTAGAAGTCGACTGTACCGCAGAGCGCCGAATGCAGAGAGTTGCGGGGCTCATCGTAACTCTCTGCTCTTCTTGGAAGCTCCCGCCGAATCGGTGTCCGCCACAGCCGGCCGCCGATTCGCCCCTCCGGTCACTGCAGCAGCGCATTCTCGGGCGGCACCTGCCACTGCGAGACGCCTGTATCGCGGTAACGCCTCACGGGCATATCCCAGCCGATCTGCCGCAGGTGCTGGCTGAAGGCCGACTCGGCGTTCCACCCCGTGCCACTGTAGCCCCACGCAGCGTGCGCACCGGTGTAGAGCATCCGGCACATGTCTTGGCTGTGCAGATAGTTCCACGTCGTGCAGAGCATGCCGGCCAGCCCCTTCTCTCGGACAAGGCTGCCCTGGCTCCGAACACCCTCGGCGTCTTTCCACGGACAGGCTAGCACGGGAAAGCCCTTGCCCTGAAAGTACCGCATGGTCGGCCACGGCGTTGCGCTGCCCTTTGGCACGGTGTAGTATTGCCAATCACAAATCACGATATCGCGCGGCAGCGCATCCAGCAGGGCTTCGGTGCCGATCTTCGCGGAACCCGTCGCCACATACCCCTTCCAGCGAGGATCGCCTGCCACGAGCAACATGTCGTGCCACATCATGACCTTCGAGCCCTTCTCGCCGAACAGCGAGCGGAAATAGAGCAGGTGGTCTTTCAGCAGGGCCGCGTAGTCGGCCTTGCGGCACGTCAGGCAAGTCGCCATGGAGTAGGCCTCGTCGCAGCCGATGTGGAAATAGGGCGGCCGCTCGAACGCCTCGTACAACTCCAACGACAGGTCGGTCAAAATTTTCCGGGTCGCGGGATTGCTCAGACACCACGTCCAGCCATCCGGCTCGAACAGCGGCTGCAGCTCGGGATGAAAATCCAGCACGGCATGTTTGCCCGAGATATGCCGTGAGCCCGACGCGTGGCCGAACAAATTGAGCTGCGGAATCAGCGTCAGACCTTGCTCCCTCGCAATCCGCACCAACCGGTGAATGGCCTTGGCATCGATCTTTTTCTCGGCCCACGCAAACTCGGGATGCGTCTTATAATCGAACACGGCCCACGGCTCAAGAACGACGTAGTTGAATTTGTAGTAGGCCGCCATGCGGATGTCTTTCTCGATAGCGACCGCATCGCTCTCCGGAAACCAGCAGATGTGCAGGCCCCTGAAAGCCATGGCGGGCGCATCCTCGACCGACATCTCCGGCAGAAAATAATAGCTTAGTTTCTCGACTCCGCGCTCAGGTTCGGCAACCTGTCGCAGCGTCTTGAGCGCATTCAAGAGGCCGCCCTCATCCGACGCGGTGATCTCGAGCCCGGCGGCGACCGACGCCCTGAAACGATAGCCGCCTTTAGGAAGCGCCAGCGCCGCGTCCGCCACAAAAGCCAGCTTCGGCGACGCGCCCCAGTAGCCCTTGAACAGCCCCGCCGTCCGCTTCTCCAAACCGCGCACCGAGTTGGTGAGCGTGACCGTAACAGTCAGCGCTTGGTCGATCTTCACCACCGGCCCGTCTGTGAGCTCCACCTGTTTCGGATACGGAATCATCCGAGACTTGACAATCAGCGCCTCATCTTTCCCAAGCGGCAGACCTTCTGCCCACCCCCCCACTGCCATGGCGATGAACGCACCCGCTAAGATTCGGCTCCCTTTACACATAACTTCTTTCCCCTTTTACGCGACAACGTCTCTCACTTTTTTCCCCTTAAGATCTTCTCGACCGTGTAGGCCGCAGGCGAAGTGGTCTTGCGGCGGGCCTCGCTCCACCCCTTCATCTCTTCGAGCGACCCGAACAGCGCGATGCAGGCGGTCTCGTAGTCTGCCCCCGAAAGTTCGACGATGAGCCGTACGCTCCGGTCGACCAGCTTCTTGTTCGACGCATCGACGTGGGCCATCCAGTTGCTGTTCAGCCGCCCCATCTTGCCCATGGTTGCGGAAGACACATTGTTCAGCGCGAGTTTGACAGCGAGGTGTGCAAAGAGGTTCAGGGGCGTCACAGGAACATCGACATCCACATGGACCGCCTTGCCTTTCCATCCCTGCGGGCTCTGGCGGCCGATCGCCAATAAGCTCCGGTCGTCAAACGGTGCGGATGCCGTCATGAAAGCGCTGCGCCACACGCTCTCAGCCCCTTCCGCCAGAAGCGTGGCCTCTTCGCCAACCAACACGGCCATAGCCAGATTGGGATGCACTTCGGTGCGCGAGGCGTCCGACTCATTGCCAATGAGGTAAGTGTGCAACCGCGCACGGTCGATCTGCGGCGGGCTGATGACTGTTTTCTCAGGAGTCTTCAGTTGCACGTAGGTGTCCGGCGTCCAATCTAAGCAGTGGGGCTCATGTTCGACGAGACGCAGCCAAGCCTCGGGAGTTGGCCGCAAGGGATCTTTCACGAAGGCCCATGGCGCGGGCGACGCGGTGTCGAGCGCGCTGCGGAACGGAGGTATCTTAAAAGTCGGTGAGCGCTCAGTCGTGTCTGTGAAAATATCCAGCAGATAGCTATTCGCGAAATAGGTGACACGGCCCTTGCGGGTGTAGAGATCCACCTCGCCGTCTACCATCTGCGCCAGTGCGGCAACGTTCTCATCGGAGCGGATCTGCTTGAGCAACGTTTCGAACTGCGCCACCGTTCTCTCCGGCGTCACGCCGCCGAAGCCTAGCGCGATCAGTTGTGCTGCCGTCAGCTTGCCCTCCAGATGATCGGCCAGAGCAGCCTCGAAAGCCATGCCCGCGACGAGAAGCTCGGTGGTTGTCGCCTGCATCCGCGTAGAGCCCGCCACCGCCATGGGGCCCGTGCAGAGCGCCAGTTTGGTGACCGCATCGTTTTCGATCACCCGACGGCTACGTTCCAAGTTTTTGGCTAACAACCCCGCCGGATTGTTGAACAAGAAGAACACGTTCGCCTTGACATCGACCCCGCGCAGAACCGTGCCGATCACCGAAGAGGTTTCGCCGCCCTCGGAGATCGCCACGATCACTTCACCTTCTTTCGCACCAGCCTGTCGCATCTGGTGGTAGCCGAAAGTGACGTAATCCTCGAACATCTCCACCGAACGGATCAGCGCAAAGTCGCCGCCTGTCATCACCGCACATGTGCGCTCCGCCATATCCCCGCACACCCCCTTGAGGTCGGGCTGCCTTTCGGAAGTCTCGCGCCAGAAACGGCGGTTCGCGGCGTCCAGCAGGATCGCGAGCCGTCCAGTGGCGCCGCAGCCGCTGAAATAGACCGTCCGATTGTTGTCCAGCGCCGTCTTGATCGCCGCTCGCAGTTTGGCGAACTCAGCCGAAACGATCACCCTTTTCACGACTGGCGCGATATCGTCGTCCACGCTCAGCAGCATGCGAAGTCCTTGCGCCGTGTCCCTTTGCAGCGCCTGCGAGAGCCCCCGCGTCTTGGGATGCGACTGCTCGGTCGGCAGATAGCCCAAGTGAAACTGGGTCTCGTTCTTGATGAAGTGCAGCGCCTGTTCGCGCGGCGTCTCCTGCGCGTGACACGCAGCATTAAAAGAGCACCAAACGGAAACGATCACAGGGACATGCGCATACAAGCGTCGGCTGATCACGGCACCCCATACGTGCCCACGGATGGGCGTGCCACATTCCGGAGTTATGCCATGCACGCCCTTGCACATGGGCGTGAGCTCGCTTGGAAGACACTGGTTCATCAGGGTGGCCTCACTTTCAGTTCACCTTCGAATACCGCTCCAGCAGTCGCTTCTGATACTTATTGAACGTTTCTTCGCTCGTCGTCTCATTGAACGCTTTGACGTTGAAACGGGCACACGTCTCAATCCATGTGCGGCAGGCCTCCCGTGGGTCAGGGGGGCCTACGAACGGCTGGCCTGCAGCCTTCGCCTGTTTCTTTAGCGCGGCGTAATTGAGGAGCCAGACATGATCCAGCGGGAGTTTCTCGCGCACCACTTTGTCGTACAGGCCCTGATTGGCGACGGGGTCTCGCGCCTCTTCAGCCTCCGCCGTTTTCAGCGCCGCGTCCATCAGCCGCGTTGCCTCGGCGATGCCGTCGAAGTCGAGCCAGCGAGTCACGTTCTCCTGATAGCACCCGAGCGCGATGCCCGAGGCCTCGGCGCGGTCCTGGATGAAGTTCAGATAGCGTTTCAGAGCCAAGCCGGTTTTCTCGCCGTAGTAGCCCAGCAGGAAGGTGTCGATCAGCCGGTTCTCATCCAGCCCGGGATTCCACAAGAGATGCGAGATCACCCAGTGGCGCAGACGCACAAAGTCCCCGGCCGCGCACAACGCGTCGCCCTGCTCGAACAGACCGGTCGCACCCTGCTTCGCGAAGAACCGAATGTTCGGCGCCAGCACGCGCAGGTTCGGATGCGGCAGCATATACGAGCTGAAGTCCGTCACGTAGTCCCAGCCGAACAGGTTGTGTCCCGCGATCCGGCTCCACGCCTCCACATCCCGTGCGAAGGCGAGGTTGCCTTTGGCCGAGCTGTCGATGGGTTGTAAGAAGGAGCACTCGATGTCGCAGAGGCGGATCAGCACGTTGGGGCGCGGCCTGACTTTCGCGGGTGCCTTGCGCGTATACTGGTATGCGAACGTTTCGACATACACGTTCGGAAAGGACTTCTCAATGTCCTCAGCCACGCGGTTGACGAAGCGAAGCAACGGCCCTGAGGCAGTTCCGATGCCGCCTTCCTCTTTCTCGGCCGTGAGGCAGGCCGCGCAGGTGCAGCGCCCAGCCGAATCGTTTTGACTGATCTGGATCATATCCGCGCCCGGGTCTTCGCGCAGCAGAGCCAGCGCATTGCGGGTCAGCTCCTCGCGCATCTCGGAATCAGTCAGGCATAGCTGCGCGCCCTTATGCGTGCGCCTACCCCTGATTTCGCTGTACCACTCGGGGTGCTTCTCGAAGTACACTTTCGGCGGCAGCAACTCGTAGAAGGAATGGTAGGCCGAGTTGCGCTCCTTGAAAAAAATGAGCCGGTGGTTACCTCCGTACGACTCGGGGATCATCTCCATGGGTGCCAGCATGTAGCGCGTCCTCGAGCTGGCGTTGCCCTTCATGCGCGTTTTGAAACGAGCGTTGAACGAGTCCAGATAGTACGATTCGCGAAAACGCAACTGCGGCCCATACCGGATGTCCAAATCAGGAAACGGCAATGTCGGCTTGTGCGGAATGGACGTTTCCGTCGATGTCCACCAGCGCACGCCCACCGAGTCTTCGAGAAAAGTGTAGACCGCATAAAGCGCCCCGCGCTGCGGGTGTCCGGTCAGAATCAAGTTCTGCCCGACCGTCTCCAGCACGATGCCGTCATACGCGACGGACTTCGGGTCGAACCCCGGCATGAGCGTGGCGAGCGCCGCCGTGTTTCCGATCAGAATGCGAGTGCCGCCTGCCGCCGCGCTTTCATTGGTGACCGTAAACCGCGCGCCGGTCACTTGGTCGAGATGCAGTCGCAGCTCCTCGGCCGCGCTGCGCTCGACAGGCGTCGCGGCGTCCGGAAGCACGATCACCGCGCGAGCCTCGCCATCCTTGGCCAATACGGCCGCCGGATTCTTTTCAGGCGCTTGCGCATGTGAGCAAAGCGCAGCCATCGCCAAAACCCACGCGGCACGCATACATTTCAAGAACATGATCCGATCCTCTCGCCCCATCACTGACTACGGAGAAATAGGATAAGACATTCCACAATAGCCAGCCACCTCTATTTCAGCGGTTCTTGTCTGAGCGTCAGACACGCCACTCGCCGCGCGCATCTGAGAGACGCACCGTTACCGACAGACGCCTTGTCCCGTGCGCGCGATTCAGTAGTTGCGGAAACCGAAGCACTCGCGGGTCAGCCCGCGCGGCAGCTCCTTGATGAAGCGGGAGGGTTTGCAAAAGAAGACTCCCCCGTCGCGTGTGCGCCGCATCTCGGGCGCGCACAGCACCAGTTCGTCCTTGGCGCGCGTCACCGCCACATAGAAGAGCCGGCGCTCCTCGGCGTCGTTTTCCGACTCACCGACTGACCGGCTGGAGGGGAACATCCCTTCCGCGGCCCAAATCACAAAAACCACAGGCCACTCTAAGCCCTTGGCCTGATGCACGGTGCTCAGATGCAGCATGTCCGCATGTTCGCGGCTCATCTTGTCGTACTCGTGATCCACATTGGTGAGCAGCGCCACCTCCTGCAGGAAGGAGGGTATGCC
>Ga0118677_10000409_pt1 | contig 93675 bp, 71 predicted proteins | sample AliMusrvi5mmetaG_FD_86154 | JGI IMG/M metagenome (GOLD analysis project Ga0118677, IMG submission 86154) | reverse complement strand
CGTTTGAGTAGGTGGATATTTTCTATTCTATAGAGGCAGCCAAACTTCATTATATGTCACAAATAATACAAACTATACGCCGAATACAAGTGTTCCGCCTAGCACAAATACGCCCCCAGCAACAACTACTCCGTCACTCCAGCCACAAAATTTAACTTCATTAGTATCTATTAAGAATTTTGCGTTTAACCCTACTCCTTTAACAATCAAAGTGGGAACAACAGTTATTTGGACGAATAATGATTCGATGCCACACCAAATTAAATCAACCACCTTTAATTCGGCAACACTGAACAACGGACAAACTTTTTCGTTTACTTTTTCTACTGCAGGGCAGTATAATTATTCGTGCGCCATACATCCATCAATGCTTGGTAAAATAATAGTTACGCAATAAATACGCACAAGATAAATGAAGAAATATACCGATAAAGAATTATTAGATATTCTTAACGTTGACCAAAAAACATTGGATAGGTTTAAGCAAATCCAAAAAAAGACTATTGAAGAAGTTAAACAAAGAGCTCAAAACAGAGGTAAGAAAATAAAAGTGCTAGGTATTTCCGGTTCTGCAAGAGACGTCAATGATATGGCGCAGGAAGGATCTAACTCGGAAGCTTTGCTGGAAAAATGCCTTAACTATTGCAAAAAGTTTGGAGCCGAGGTAGAAATGATTTCTTTAAGAAAATTTAATATACAACACTGCAAAGCCTGCTATTCCACAACAAATACCCAATGCCATTTTTATTGTTCTTGCTATCCAAAGGGAACTCCGACGGGAGACGACATGTCTAATATATTGTACGACAAAATTCTTAATGCCGAAGCCATAATTTTTTCTACGCCTGTAAATAATTATGCGATGTCTACATTAATGAAAACGTTTATAGACAGAACAATTAGTTTGGATGGGAGCTTAATTCCTGCCAACCCGCAAGCTCCCAAAGATAAAGAACTGAATAAAAAGCACATGAGATTTATTGAACTGTGCTCTGATGAAAATATTCCTGGGAGCGGATTATTTAAGCGATTTGTCGGCAAGACCGCAGGTTTTATTATTTCCGGCCATGAAGAAGGGGCATCATTGGTAATTTCGAGTCTTTATATGTATTTAAACGGATGCGGTATGATTTTTCCTCCATTCAACTACATGTATGCAATGTCATCAGTTTGCTTATCTACATACGAAGACAAGCCAGTTGTTGCAAATGATTGCCATTTTGAAGAGACGAGACTTTTAGCAAAAAATATTGTGACTTCAGCAAAACTTTCAAGGAAAATAAAAACTACGGACTGGAAAAATGATTACAGTGTAAATTAATTTTTATTATTATAATTAAAAAATAAAATTATTTTGTGATACATTGTATTGTTTTATAATATACATTTGTACTATTATTAATTTAAAACATTTTTACATGAAAAGATTTAGTCAGTTAGTAGAGGAGTTAAGAGATCCGTTTGAAAGAGAAAAAAATTTGGACCCTAAAACAGTGAATGGTTTTGTTTGTGCCAGTGATGGAAAATCGCTCATTAAAATCCCTGCTTCGATGGTAGACAGAGAATTTCCCGAAGCTGAAAGCCATCCGGTAATTAAATTTTTACCCGGATTTTCTCTTGATGAAGAGAGTACGTTTGAAATTGATGTGCATGAATTAAGGAAGGCGATTGTCAATTCGCAGCCCGAAATGATTGATTGCCCTCTTTGCTTTAGCTCAGAATCATTTAAAAATGATAAAGGTGAATTTGATCCACTAACATACGTCAAAATTAATGAGGATACTTTCAATCCTAATTTTTTGAATGTGCTTGATAACATCGCTTATCTCACTAATGTTCCTAAAATTAAGTGTTACAATGACGGATCACACAGAGTCGCAATATTCATTATTGGAGAGGTGACATTTGCTACTGCTCCCTTAATTGATTGTAAGGCGAGTGAAGGCAAATACGTGACTTTGATCACAATTAATCGGGACGGAGTTCTGTTAACAGGCAGGAACCTTTAAATTTAATATCATGATAAATAGAAAATTTCAAAATGAATTCAACATCTCCTTTGAACCTTTTATGCAAAAAAAGGAGTGTATGGTAAACGCCACTGAAATGGGATCGGTGTTTGATAAAAAGGCGGCACACTATTTAAGAATGGATTCAATCCAAATTTATTTAGTTGTTTTGGAAGCAAAATATGGCAATAAAATTTACTCTAAAAAGTGTTTTCAAGTTGCGATATCGCAACTTGAACCTTCAATTTTACAAAAAATTTCTGATCTAAATTTGGATCTTAAATTTGCAAAAATAGAAGAGGAAGATTGCGTTAAAATTTCAGAGAATATTATCGAAGTTGTTCACGGTGGTCGCAAAAATGGAACATGGATGCATCGTCAGCTTGCAATTGATTTTGCTTCATGGCTTGATCCATTTCTGAAAATGTGGATTAACGAAACTATAGAAGAAATTCTATTCGGATTGGCTAAAATTCAGGATTCATGTTTACGGAAAATGATTTCGCTTAGAGATGAGCGCGATACAATAACCATTAAATCAGAAAAAACGGCTGAAGACTATAAACGATTTTTCGACATTGATCGTGAAATTGATGAGGTTGATTCAACTAAGCGCAAAACTATCAATGAAAAAGTAAGACAACTTCGTTTGGATCTGTTTGGTTCTAAACAGGATACAACAGAAGAATAAATCAAAAACCCCCGGAAGTACGGACATACTAACCGGGGGCAAGTTTAAATTTTCAATTGAACAAAAATTAAAACATCACAAAAGTATGAAAAATTCAGAATTAAAATGCAACCTCGAAGTTGAAGGTGTAACACTAACAGCAACAGCCATCAAGCGTCTTAAATCATTACAAGACAGAGGCAATGAAGATTTAAAAAGTACACGCGAGATTATTGCAGATGTAGTCTGCTTTCTTGCAAAGAAGATGGATTATATCGAAGATGTTGAAAATGAAGAAATATCATCGTTGATGAACAGCCTTAGCCATATCAGAGAGAACCTAAACGATTTAAGCAAACCATAAACGTATTATTCCCGCCACAACACTCAACCCCGTATCCCCAAAAGGCGGGGTTTTTTTATGCCTTCAATTTGCGAAACAATAAGGTTCATCTGCACGTTTATTAATTGATATTTCTTTTACTTACATTTGTAGTGAAAATACACACCGAAAAAGAAACAGGACAATCATGGACAAATTCACCTATAATGAGCAAAAAGCTGTTGCTGCAGTATTGCTGGTTGTAAACGAGCTTTCCAACGTAGACAGACACAAAATTGCAAAGATCCTTTTCTTTGCAGATCAAAAACACCTCGCCAGATATGGCAGAACAATTACTTCCGACTTTTATTGTGCGATGGAAGCAGGTCCGGTTCCTTCAAACATTTATGATTCGATAAAGGTTATTGCACACGAACACAATTTCTATAATCATCATGGACTTGAAGGTAAAATCGAAGTCCGGGGAAGAGAAATAACCGCTTTGGAAAAACCCGACATCGATCAGTTGTCGATTTCGGATATGGAATGCCTGGTTGAATCGATCAATGAAAATTCGAAACTTACCTACGGACAACTCATTGATAAGTCGCATGGAACGGCATGGCAAAGCGTTCCCGACAATCAACTAATTCCATTTACAGAGATTGCCAAAGAAGTTTCGGCACCTGCTGAAATTCTTGAACTTATAAATTCGAACCTTCAGGCAGAGGAACTTTTAAGTTTATGAGTAGCCTCAGGGATTCCCTTTCAGCTGGAGGTTTAAGAAGTTTAATCGCCTCACAAATACAGCCTGGTGCTGTATTTGTAATTTTAGACCCAATAGCAAAAAAGGAAAAGTTTATTGTGATATTAGGTATCGATGCCGGTAAGATTTGGGTCGGAACCCTGTTTATCAACAGCGAAAAGAATGTGAATTTTATTAAGACGCTGGAACAACATGGTTTGCAGTTTATAATAAAGGCATCTAACTACGAATTTCTTGATTACGATTCCTTTATCAATGCCTCAAACATCATCAGGCGTCAGTTTGAAAAGCTGGTTGATATTATAATTGCCAGAGATGGAAGATATTTATCACAGGCCATTCCCAAAGACTTCGATTACATCCGGGCAAAAATGGCAGATTCGAAAGTCGTTTCAACCGCCGACAAAAAAGACTTTGGATTAATCTAAACCCCGTCTCTCCAAAAGGCGGGGTTTTTTATTTCCCTTCAGACGCATTGCCATTGAGACGCATGACCATGCGTCTCTACCTGTCCTTTAACACACTATCAATCCAGCCTATCTTGCAATAAAAAAAGAGGGTTATGCTGCATCTTTCACAGGCACGGAAATTAATCGAGAGTCACGATCCGCTGGATGTTTCGTTCTGGAAACTAAACGGTGAGATCGTACACGCGCACAACGTGGTATGTACAAGTTCGCATTTCAGATGCAACACATTCAACTTTAAATTCCTTGACTCCGGAGAGTTCCGGAAGGTAAAGGCATTGCTAATTTTCAACGTATCAGGTGAGGAGGTTTTTGTATGAAGAATAAAAATGAAACAGTTGCTGCAGGTGATGACTTCGCAGGTTTTGGCGTTCACACGATTGCCGGTCCGGTCGATTCTTTTGCGGCTGTAATTGGCGACGATTCGCGCGACATCTTCGACTACGAAGTGGTTGCACCTGTCGTTGCAAAAGATGGATTTCGCGGTTATGTGCCATGGGGAACCGATAACCTTCAGCCCGATGTGATCCTGACTGCCATCCGGAACGATGAAGTGATGAGTTCGAACATGTGGTTCAATATCTGCACTGCCTATGGCCTTGGTTTCCGGTTTACAAACGAAGATGGCACGCCGGTTATCGATCCCGATATCAAAAAGTTTTTCAGGCGCAACAACATGATCAAGTTCTGGGCCGAACAGTTTACGGATATCAAACACTTTTTCTTTTCGGTACTCGTGATCATTCTCGATACTGAAGGGAAAATGGTTGTGCAGATCAGGCATAAAGAGGCCATTAACTGCCGGTTCGAAACATGCAATCCGGAGACCGGAAAAATAGAAAACATCTTCTATGCCAACTGGAAACTGTATCCAAGCCAGGATGCTATCGAAGCGATACCGATGCTCGATGATGATGACCCGGTTGGCGACCTCATGGTGAGGCTTGGAAAAGAACCCGATCCGGAAACAGGGAAAACAAGAAAGCCAACTACAGACCGCAAATTTGCGATCGTAAACCGGATCCCGACACCAGGGATGAAGTATTACCCGTTTGCCTATTACTTCAGCACCTTTAATTCAGGTTGGAGTAAACTAAAAGCAATGATCCCTATTGCCAAAATTGCAATGATGACCAACGGAATGACCATCAAATACATGGTCGAACTGCATAAGGATTACTTCACCAAGGTTTTTGCAAACGAAAATATTACCGATCCCGAAAAGAAGAAAGCACGTAAATCATTGGAGATTAATAATATTAAAAGCTTTCTCTCGGGTGTCGAAAATCAAAACAAGTCGTGGTTCTCGACCTACTATATCGATCCGAACGGGAAAGAACAACAGATGGTCCGTATCACACGCCTCGATGCAGACAAAGCCGGTGGTGATTATATTGCCGATTCGGAGTCAGCATCCAATGTTGTTTCGTATGCGATGGGTGTGCATCCTTCCCTGATCGGAAGCTCACCAGGCGCAAACAAGAGCATCAACGGTACCGAAGCTCGTGAACTCTTCACAATGAAACAGGCGCTTGAACATTTTACGCGTGACATTATGCTGTCACCATTCTACCTGCTGAACGAAGTGAACGGATGGGATTTGGATTATGATATTCCTGATCTGATGCTTACAACACTCGATCAGAAAACAGACGCAAAAATATCAACATCTAAAAATACTCCTCCAGATGATTCTCAAAACGCTGACTGATTTTCAAAACGTAATCCCAACGGCTGCCGGTACCGAAAACTTCTCAGATTTCGAACCCTATGTCCGGAGCGCGGAACTTTGGATTAAAAATAATATCCTGGGCAAAGCGCTTTATGATCGCATCGATGCGGAATCAATAGAGGATCCTGATCTTGTAAGGTTATGCCAGAACGTAATTGGCAATCATGCTTACTGGGATGCGATTCCGTTTTTGGATGTGATTCATACAGAGAGTGGTTTTGCTGTGATTTCAGCTGCAGGGAAAGTTCCTGCCAGCAAAGAGCGTGTGGAGCGTCTCCGGGATCAATGTTTAACCAGGCGCGACAATGAAGTTGAATTCCTGATTACTTACCTGGAGGAACAAACTGAATTGCACGATGACTGGAAAGGATCTCCTGCCTATTCAGTAATGACCGACTGCCTGATCAGGACTGCAACGGAACTAAAGCAATATGGACAATGGGAAGGATCGCGACGTGATTTCCTGCAGCTTCGCCCGAAGATGATCCAGGAAACAATGATCAGGTTGGAACCGCTTTTCAGTAAGGATTACATTGAAGAGTTGATTGAGAAACAACGCGATGGTGATATTACCGGTGATGATCTTAAGGTATTGGTCCTGCTTAAATATGCGCTTGGATGCCTGGTAAACGACAACCACGAATCGGCTAAAAAAATCGCTTCGGATGCGATGCGTTACATCGATCAGCATCCTGCAGGTTTTGTGACCTATGCTGCGAGTTCTGAATACAAAGCACGCATGGCACCCGGATACGAAAACGATGCTGCATCAACCATCTTTTCAAGCATCTGCTAATATGAAGCCACTCAAACTGATATTACCTGCACGTTGGATCGAACTATCGAACCGGCAACTGGTATTCGTCTCCCGCTTATGGATGATGGGATATCCCGAACCTGAATTTTTGGTAAAGGCATTTCTGATGCTGACGGGATTGAAATTGATTACCGGTGACATGGTAGAGACGCAAGGCATTGCGTCTCTACACTACAAACACCCATCCATAAAAAAACCTTTTTTGATCGATACTGAACTGATGGCTGAACTTTGCGAAAAGTGCCGGTTCCTGCTCACTCCGGACGAAGTTCACCCGGTCAAAAGAATCGGCTTTACGCGTGCCCGACATTTCAAATTGTACAATGCAACCTTCGAAGAGTATCTGATGGCAGAGAACTATTATTTTGCCTATACCGAAACCAGGAAAGAAGAATACCTGGATAACCTGATCGCATGTCTTTACCGGAAACCATGGCAAAGATGGAACGCAGAAAAAATACAGGACCGTGCCAGGCATTTCAGCAAGATAGATCCTGCCATTAAAAATGCTGTGTTTATGGGCTATGTTGGTTTTCGGAGTTATGTACCAAAGCGGTGCAAGGCATTATTCTCCGTTAAAGGTTCTGTCAGCGGTCGCCCGTTCAATCCGAGAGAATATATTAACGGTATGATTCATACGCTGTCGAATGGTGATATCACCATTAAAGATAAATTGCTTTCGCGTCCGTGCTGGGATGCACTCGACGAACTTGAACAGCGTGCCCTGGAACATCAATCGATATCGTAAGGGCAGACACACAGGTCTTCCCCTACGCCAATTCGTAATAATTCGTCTAAATCGCATCAATAATGTTTGATCCAATCGCTTATATGAAATCGCTTCACGCAAAGATGAAGCTCACCGCTACCAAATACCGGTTTGAAACTGTGAGTGGCGTGAATGCACTGGAAGGAATACTGGAGCACAGTCGCCGGGATAAATATTTCTTTGCCGTGGATGACAGTCAGGATGGTGAAACCTTCCGTGGCGCCGGTGGTACCTATTTCGAACGCAGACCTTATACTGTATTTATTGTTGGACAAGCCGAATATGGCAATATGGAAAAACGTTCTGAAGTGTTGACCGAAGCAAAAGCAATCTTCCGGACTGTGCTATCAAAACTGATCATCGATAAACGGACCATCCCGGTACTCGATGTCGAGCGGATCCAGTTCTACGAAGTTCCCCCGGCATTTGCAACCGGCTGCAGCGGATTGTATTTTATCTTCAATGTCGAAATTCCTGTAAATCTTGTCTATAATGGCGCAGACTGGAACGTATAGCAATGAAGAAACGATTCGTGCCTGGGCTGATATCACATTAAAGATATGGCGGGCAAAGCTTACAACGATACCTGTTCATGATACTGGCGCACTTTATAAATCCTTTCTGCCTTTATTCACTGTTCAAGCTGGTAACGATGTGCAGAAAATAGAGTTCGCTTTTAAACTCTATGGTATTTTCGTCGACATGGGTGTTGGGAATGGCTATACGCACGGCAATGGTGGCGATCTTGGGTTCACTCCGGTCCGCAAACGAAAAGAATGGTATTCAAGGGTATTTTATCGCGAAGTAATGATTTTAAAGGATATACTGAAGGAAAAGTACGGTAAAGCGGCAGCCGATCAGATTATCTTTTCCATGCGACCAATCAAAGATTTAAAGTATGCACACGCAAAAGGAATTAATCTATAAATTCTCCCATTATCAGTTTCTCCGTTTCGTTTTCATGTCCTTTAACACCCTTCACCATAGCGTTATCTTTCCTAAAAAGAAATTATTATGGCAGGAATGAATGAAGAGGCCAGAATCCCGGTATATATCAACGATCAGCAGGCGATTTCAGCATTAAAAAACCTCACTTCAGAGGCTGAAAAGTGGAGGCAAAAGATGTATGACGCCATGGCTGGTGGAGATATGAAAGGATATAAAGATGCACAGCGTGAACTGGCAAATGTTACCAGGGAGGCGAGAAATTTGCAAAGAGCATCATTTGATGTGAATGCAGTATTGAATAACCTTTCATCTGCTTCCATTCGCGATCTCAAAAAAGCAATTTCTGAACTAACACGGGAACAACTCGGACTAAATCGAGGTACTGCTGAATATACCGCAAACCAGACTCGATTACAATTGCTCCGTACTGAACTGCGTGGAATCAATACCGAAGTTACAGGACCTATGAGCCGGTTAGGTGATAGTTTCAGTAATCTTCCGGGACCGATTGGTTCTGCCATCGACAGCCTGATTAGTATGGGTAAAGCAATGTGGGCATTGGTCGCCAATCCAATTGGATTGACAATCGCTGCTATTGTTGGAGGATTGACACTGCTTTACAAAGCCTTTACAAGCACCGACTCCGGAGCCGTTGCGATGGAAGGAACGATGAAAGCTATAGGTAATGTAATGGATATTCTGATTGACCGGGCAATGAATTATTATAAAATGCTCTATTCGTTCGTTACCCTCGATTTTACAGGAATGAAAGAAAATGCAAAAGCCGCTTTTGGTGGTATTGGATCGGCCATTAAAGATGCTGCCAGTGCCGGTTGGGAGTATGCAAAGGCAATGGATGATATCAACGATCGGGAGGCTGCTGCTTCAATGAGGATGGCAAGTTTAACCGTAGATATAGCAACCCTTAAAAACAAGGCATTGAAATTATCCGGCAAAGAAAAAATAGCAGTGCTTCAGGAAGCGATGGATAAGGAAATCGAACTGAATGGTATTGAAACCGGATTTTTGGCAGAGAAAAATGCTGCTGAAACTTCGAACTTAGCTTCAAAGATTCAGAATGATAAACTATCACAGGCACAGAAAGAAGAATTGCTAAATAAATGGATACGAATTAAAGATACAGGATTAGCTAAAGAAATGGAAGGTGACGCTGCTTTTGCTGAATTTGAGAATAAAAATGAAGGAGAATATCAGGCTCTTCAAAAGAAGACATCAGAGCAGATTTTGAAACAAGCAGAATTACAAGATGGTACACGAAAACTGCAAACAAAACTGGCTGCTGAAAGAAAAGAAGAATTGACTGCCGGCGCAAAAGCTGCAGAAGAAGCTGCCAAAAAAGAAAAGGAAGCTGAAAACCTGAAACTTAAAGCAATTGAAGCAACCAATGAAAGCAAGATAGCCATCATAAACAGGACCCATCTTGAAGGAAAGTCTTCAGAATCTCAATACAATGCTGATTTGTTAAAACAAGAATTTTCATTTTTACAGGCGAAAATGGATCTTTACAAAGTAGGCAGTAAAGGGTACGAAGAGGCAAATGCACAATTTTTGGAGAAACAGGTTAAGGCACAAGAGACGGTAGATAAACTATTACTATCAGCTGAGAAAGAATTGGCTGATGCCAAAATAGCAAACCTGAAGGATGGTATTGATAAGGAAAAAATTATTGAAGAACAACGATGGGCAGACGAACTGAAGTTATTGAAAGCAAACCTGATTACTAATGATGATCTTTCAAAGAAACAAATTGCCATTAATGATGCAGTTAATCAAACAATTGTAGAAAAGACCAACGCCCATAATAAAATAATTACCGATCTGAACACTGCGGCTGCTATCCAGCAACAAATGGATACAGCACTGATTGATGAAGCAAAATCTATTACCGATGCAGAAAAATGGGCGGCTCGAACAGAACTCGCACAGGCACAATATAAGCAGGAACTTGCAGACGCCAAAGGTAATGCCGTTGCTATGGCACAGGCAGAGAAAAAACTATCTGATTCCACAATTAAGATAAAAACAGATGAGCTAAATAAACGGGAAGAAATAGGAAATGCTGTTTTTAGTGCTGCAAATAATGCTTTTGGTGCTCTTGCTGAGATTGCAGGTAAAGAAACGGCTTTAGGTAAGGCGCTATTTTTAATGCAGCAAGCAGCTGCAATTGGTCAGATCATATTTAGTACTGCTATTGCGAATGCAAAGGCTGTAGCTGCCTCACCATTAACATTCGGGCAACCATGGGTAACCATTAATACGATTTCAGCTGGAGTAAGTATAGCAAGTGTTATTGCACAAGCAATCACAGGCAGTAAAGGCAAAGCCGAAGGAGGTTATACAGAACCAGGAGGAAAGTATGAACCTGCCGGGATTGTCCATAAAGGTGAATATGTGATTCCCCAGGAGGGAGTAAATAATCCAAGGCTCCGGCCAATGATCAACATGTTCGAGATGGCCCGCAGAAACAACAGTTTAGCCAGGCTCGATTTAAGACCGGTTGTGCAAACGGTTGGTAGCACAAATGGATATGCATCCGGGGGAAATACAACTATACAATCTTCTTCATCACCCGTGGAACGTCAGCCTGTAATCCAGTCAAATTCAGGTCTCGAATCGGCCATTAACCGGCTGAATGCTCATCTTGATAAAGGGATAGCCATTTCAAAATATGGCCGTAATTCGCTGAGTGATGCAATGAAAGATATTGAAAACTTTAACAAGAAAAAGTAATGGAGCTATTTATATCAGGCAAGCAAGTTGCAATGAATGTTGACGCACTCATACAGGTTAATTTTGTGAACCAGCTGCTCCAGCGTCAAGGGTTTTTCTCCTACCCTTTCGAAGTGCCTTTGCGTCCGAATCTCGAAATATTTGGCTATTTGCGAATTGCAACAGCAGTTAAGCCAACAGATCTGAAGTTCGAACTTCGGAATTTTGGCGTTACAATTTGCCGTGGAAATGTTGCAATCGATACTTTCGACCGCGATGTTGTTGCGATCATTCTGCAAAATGAAAGTTCTGAATTTTGGAAAACGACAGGTGAGATGTTTATGGATGAGTTCGATTTTGGAGGAGAGACGAATCAATTACTCAGTACGCAGCAGGTTGTTGACAAATGGACCGCATCGGCTTCATCTGTTTACCCGGCTTCTCCCTATTCCTGTTATCCGGTTTATGCTCCTAATTTATTGGTCAGCACCTTCAATAACCAACCCGTTTATATAGCCGGCGGATATCCGGGACCTTATGCCAATGCCTGGGATCATGCAAATAATAAGCTATTTGCCACCATACCACCATCCGAAAGCCGGACAGGACTACTTTCAGGGAACATTTTTACGCTCAATTTTTACGTTCGGTACCTGATTGACAAGATCATTACCAGCAGCGGATATTTCAAAGATGCTGATGATCTTGCCAGTATTTCAGACTTTTCGAAACTGACAATTATATCACTCAATCAGGTTTTTGGCTATTACAATATACTTTACAAACGTAGTTTACCACATATTAAGATTGCTGACTTCATGAAATCGCTCGAAGATGCGTTTGGAATTATGCTTGTGATTGATGTGCTGAAAGGGACCATCAGCGTGCGGCTCCGGAAAAACCTCATGCAAAAATCGGAGGGTAAAAATTACTCAAAGATGCGCGTGATGACCGAAAAGGTCACGATGGAAGCGAACCCGACCGGATACACTGTTAAATGGAAAGATGCGGACGAAGATGACCGTAATTACAGTGGTTGGGCTACGGATGCAACCATCACCGAAGTTGCGTTAATCTCAAATATATTCCCGCCACAATCAACATGGTACGATTTGTTGCTGCATGTTATCCAGAATGACCGATATTATATTTGCAGAATCCAGGACAAAACTGTTGATACTGATCCCGACGTATGGCTATGGGTGCCAATTGGTGTATTTCGAACCAAGGTAATTGGCGACGGCAAAGAACTTCGCGAAATCGAAGCGTTATCGGTTGTTAATTATACCGAATCGAAGACATTTACCTATACTTTTTACGGACCGTCGTACCCATCAGGCATAGCTACAGTTGTAACAATTCCTTTCCAGTGCCCTAAAGTTTTGCAAAAAGGCAATTCGAGTTATGGGATCTACTTTGCAGGCGACAAAATGGAGGTTTGGCCGATTATCTTTAATCTTTCGCGTGGGATGAATCAGACAATTGATATTCATGCCACTCAGTTTAATTATCCGCTTACCACTTTCGATGGATGGAAAGAATCCGGAGAGGCGCTTGCAACAGATTTCAATCTTCGTTTCGACGGCGCAAAGGGATTGTACGCGCAATTTATGAAAGGAGAAATTGAGTGGTTAATGAAACGACTCAAGGCCGAAACCTTTCTGACGTTGAATCCTGTCGAGATTAAATCAATTGATTTTTCAGATAAGATTGTCATTGATGGGTTTCCGCGTGTGATTGATACGCTGAGTGCCGAATTTGGCAAAAACGAAACGATCATTGTTGATTTGATTAATTATATATAATCACATATTGGGCAACCGTGCAGGGTTGCCTCTACATTCCGTAATTGTCCTTTTTCAATGCCTACGTTACCGGTATTTTTGGTATATATGGCAATAACGATCACATATCTTGAAACCCCCGCTGTTGTATCACTGGCTGCTAACCAGGTCAATGTTTTGGTTGCATCCTCCGTTACCGGGATGACTAACCTGTTTATACACCTTGAGATCCTGAAATACGAAGGTGCTGCATGGGTCGGTACAGGACTGGAAGATGCAATACCTGTTGTCGGTGGAGTGGCCAGCTTCGATCTTGCAGCTTACTTTTCCGGGATACTCTCACAGAAATTCACCTTCCCGGAACATTTCACCAATATCGCGATTCCACAACCGACCATGGTTGTAAAATACCGGATGAAAGCATGGGAGACCTATACAGATGCAACCGGAGTATTGATTGATAAAAAGGCTGCTGATAGTCTGATTTATAATACCGATCTGTTTGTCACTGGAGGTGGAATCTCCGAAGATGACCAGGCAATATTAAATACACTCTCATCAAACTGGTGGGATGAATGGATTACACAAAAGAAGTTTCAGAGCTGGATGCCAGGAGTAAAAAGTACTTCTCCAAAATCGACAGAAAAACTATTCTGGATAGCACGTCGCACGGCTGCCGAAACGATTGCAATTGCATGGACCGGCACTGATGGCACTACCGGAACCGTCAACGTTGCAGCTGCGATGACGGCCTATATGATGTACGAACTTTGTATTTCACCAGCGATTGCTGAACAGTTGTCTGGTAAGGAATTGGCATCATACAACGTAACGATCACAGGGCAAAGTGAAACGATTAGTTACACCATCGACCGCGATTATTATGAGAATGAAGAATTTTTCCTGATGGCAAATGCTTTCGGCTGTTATGAATCGCTGTGGTGTAAAGCCTTCCGCGAAGGAGAGATGGCATTTGATCGTATTCAATATGAACGGTCGCTTGGTGCAAACTATACCCTGCTTGACCGGAAGTTAGGCACTACCAGGGCAAACATCATCCGCACACGCAAGTCAAATACGGGATATTTCGATGGCGAAGAATGGTACAACTGGGCGTTGGCACTTCTGGCCGGCGAATCAGCCTGGATATATGGCGAAAACAGTCTGGCGCCTGTGGTGATCACAACCGATAAAGCAGCATATATCAATGATCTTCTCGATGTATGGTCACTTGAATTTGAGTGGAAGCATTCCCGTGAAGGTAGGTTTGGTGGAAATTTAGGACTTATATTCGAATATATTTTGCCACCTTACTGGAGTAAGATTGCCGCTTTTTTCTATCGTATTGACAGAGGATCTCTCACTGATATGATATCTGGGCTTACTGCTACAGTGAGTGGATCTAATATTACCTGGCCAAATATCGCGGCTTCAGATGTGCTCGATTTCAGTGATGCTATATTCTGGAACTCTGCATTGGTCACAGGATATAATGTCGCTACCCCACGAACCGTGCCACTCGCATTTATGCAGGGATGGGCATGGGCCGAAGCGGCTACAGCTGCTACCCACGCACGGCTTTTTCATAAAGATTACAATTCAAAAATTCGGGATCTTCTTCCCGTGCTGCTTTACAATCAAGATCTATCAACCGCAGAACAAGCGGTAGTAGTCACCTGGCTTAACTGGTATTATACTATTATGCAAAACGGTTCAATTCTCAAACAAGGGAATAATGTAATTATTCAATAAAAATATTTGACATGAGTTATTTAGAATGGAAATCAACCTATATATTCGAATTATTGCAAAAACAGGTAAAAAATTACAACCCTGCATATAATTTGGTTGATGTATGCACAGCAGCGCAGTCTGCACCGATAGGTTCAATAATGAACGATTGCTATTATTATACCGGAGATATAATAAGCACAGTATTTGGTGTTGAAAATGTAATGCCAAATTCATTTTTAGTCTATTCGCTAAACTGGTATTCAGTTTCCGGATCTGAAATTTCAGCCTCCAAAGCTGATCTTGATTTAAATTATTCGGGCCAATTGACTTCCTCCTTTGTGAATCCTGGAATACGGGAATTATTTATTTCTATCACTGGAAAGATAGGTGACATTTTCACTTTGATGCTATCAGCGTATTCAGGAAGTTTTGCCGAAAATAAGACTATTATGATCTTTCTTTATAAGGCTGATCAATCAACATTAACAAGATTGCAAATCGGGGCATTTATTGGGTCGAGTATCCCTTTAACACAAAACTATACGCTACTATTGGATGACTGGAAATATATCAGTTTCCGTAATGCATCAATTGACACTGACACATTTTCAGGGTCAATTACGCAAAATAGAGCAATTAATATTTCTGCTGTCAATTCTGCTATTCTTACTGAAAAGCAAAGAGCCTTAGCAGCTGAGGACACCAATTACACAGGCCAATTGACTTCCTCCTTTGTGAATCCTGGAATACGGGAATTATTTATTTCTATCACTGGAAAGATAGGTGACATTTTCACGTTAATGCTATCAGCGTATTCAGGAAGTTTTGCCGGAAATAAGACTATTATGATTTTTCTTTATAAGGCAGATCAATCAACATTAACAAGATTGCAAATCGGGGCATTTATTGGCTCGAGTATCCCTTTAACACAAAACTATACGCTACTATTGGATGACTGGAAATATATCAGTTTCCGTAATGCATCAATTGATACGGATACATTTTCAGGTACGATTACGCAAAATAGAGCTGCGAATATTTTGTGTAACTATTCCGCTATTGTTGGTTTACAAAACGGCAACACTATAATAGATGAATATTTTTATACTTCATTTTCTATTGATAACCTAAGTAATGGTGCTTTAGTGTTTGGGAATACTTTGAAAATACCATCTGGCAGCACTGGTACAAGTTCGCGTATTCAATTCAATTATGCGTCAATGAGTTCAATGGGATTTCAAGCAGGGGATACTGTTACATTCGTATCTAAGATACTAGTTAATACAATAGGATCAATTAATACTTTATTTTTTGCACAATTCATACGACAATCAACAACTAATTTATTATATACATCAAGAACATGTGTTATTGATGGTAATTATTTAGTGTTTAAAGTTGTACATGTAATTACAGATGCTTCAAATGCGCTTAACATTTTACTTCAGGTATCTAATAGTTCCGTAATTGCGTCCGATTTGATATTGACTCCTACTTTCTCGGATGTTTCAAAAACCAGTACGATAAAAGACAAGGTATTAGTTTTAAACACTATAAATCAATTAAATACAGGAAGGATTATAGCACTTGAAAGTGGAAGTTCAGAAACATTGCTTTATGCCTATTCGGAGGGAAGCTATCTAAGCGATACGACAACAAGTTTTTACGGTAAAAATTCATCGTTAAAATGTTCAATTCAACGTGCAATCGACAGCATAACAGACGCTTCGGCATCAAAAAAATATGTAATTATTTGCATTGGAGTATTCAAAGCGACAGATACGAATCAATTCACGAATTTGGCAGGTAGTTACTATTCTTTCATTTCGCTTAAAAATAAAAACTACATTTCACTTAGAGGGATGGGGGTTGGAAGAACGATCATAAGCGGATATTTACCCAATACATATACATCCACTATTTATCAATATTATCAGACTATTTTTAATGAAAGCAATAACTGTATAATTGAAAACCTGACCGTAATCGGCCAGAACGTTCGTTATCCTATACATACCGATCAATCAATAGGCGGTTGTGCAAATTACATTGAGAAATATAATAATGTCTTAATTGAGCATAAAGGAAATACAGCAAATGCACTAACCGGATGGACTTCCTTCCATCCTTTAGGATTAGGAATTGCAAGCGGACAAGAAATATATTTAAATGGATGTACTTTAAAAAGTTCAATCAATCCTATTTACATTCACACAAATCCTAATTACACTAAACCTTTTTTACTTGAATTTAAAAATTGCAAATTGATTAATTCAGGCACTAATTATGTACTCGCTACAATTGCACCCTTAAGTGCGAATATCGAAGGAGAATTAAGGCTGATCGGTTGTGATGGTTTAGGGTTCATCGTTGATGCAGGTCGAGTAATGGCTTCTGACGAGAAATACTTTGCCCCCGATATAAATGAAATCAGAATCAAAGGTTATGGCAATACGGGAATTGGATGTATCGGAAGTAAATATACTAATCAATTACGTATCCAAGTAGCTGATACAACAGCAGCTCGTAGTATTCGATTTGTTGAGAGCTCCACTGCCTTTGCTGCAATTGTTCAGGGTCAAGTAATAGAAGACAATAAGTTTGCCGTTAATTATTCTAACGGATGGTGTTACAAAGATTCAGGCGTCGGTTACAAAGCTTTTTGCATGGGGCTTAAAGTTTGCCCAACAACGTGTGGTGACAGCAATAACATTACAACATATAGTCTTGGAAATCGTTTAGGGGATTGCTCTATAACTGCTAAGACATTATCTGTTTTGATAGGCGCAATACAGTATGATATTACATTTAATCATAATTACATAGGGGCTACAAATGCATCAATTTTAGCAGAAATGAATACGCAACTTGTTGGAGTTGCAACTGCCGATTTATGGAGTCTGGCAAATGATTATTATCCCGAAACTGATAATGTATCGGTACTTTCAAATGTCGATACGGCACCGTTGATAATTGGTACAATTGTGACTCTTTCGGGCACTGGAGTAAAAAAATGTGCCTCCACAGATGCCCCAGCAGGTGTTTTACTTGACAATTTAAACATAGGCGAATATGGCAGGATTTTAAAATCAGGTCTGATCAGTGCTTATTATTCAACCCCAATGACCACATTTGGAAATTATCGTTTTTATGTATTAAATTCGGTAAACAGTACAACAGTTAAGGGTCAGCGTTATTCTGTTAGCGCTGGAAAATTAACGCCTGACTCAAATGGTAAGTTCAATTCGATTGATGCCGGAATAATTTTATTTTAAATATGCAATAAATAATATTGATTTGCAAAAGGTGTTTTCACATATGTTAATTACAATCTCATTAATGTTAATTAATTTGGTCCGCAACTTTTTGTCCTTTACGTTAAATAGACTACGACCTATTTTTGAAATAAAAACGTGATGACAGAATATCTTAACCTCCTATTTATATCAACGATACCGGCAACTGTGACTTGGCTATTAGCAAGACGCAAAAATAACGCTGATACAAAAAATTCAGAACTCGACAATGTTGGTAAAGCCATTACAATATGGAGAGAGCTTAATGAAGATATGGAAGAACGATTCAACCGACAGGTTGAAGAATTACGAAAAGAGAATTGTAATCTACAGCAACGGGTTACTATCGTTATGAAAGAGAATGAAGAGCTTAAAACTCAAATGAACGCGCTGGAAGGAGAGAATAAAAAACTAATCAGCCAATTAAAGATTTTCAATAAAAATAATTCGTAATGAATCAAATTAATGAAAAGTGCTCTTTACTTGTAAAAAACTTTGAATCACTACATGATGGTGATTTAAGTTTAATAGGACTTCAACCAAAGATGTGCCCTGCAGGTATCTGGACTGAAGGATATGGGAATGCGATTATTGATCCATTAACTGGCAAGTTTCTTAAAGGACTTGAAAATAAAGGCAGAGCTTCACTCCTTTCTGACATATATGATGAATCAGGCGCATCCAAACAATTAGGAAAAAGCCTGGTAAAATATTCTACGCAGACTTTAAAAGTATGTGATTCGCTGAATATGAAATTCAGTGATGATAAATTCAGCGCCCTTGTATCGTTCGCCTATAATCTGGGATCCGTAGCCCTCCAAAATATGCTTACTTCATATAAAAATGGGATGCCAATTGATAAATCTTTTTTCCAGTATCGATTTTCAACATTGAATGGTATTAAAACAGAATTGCCAGGATTAATTCGTAGGAGGAAATCTGAAGCCTGGTTATTCACAACCGGCACGTTAAAATTCAATTTCTAAGTCCGCTAAAAATTGTCCTTTCGACAATTATCAGCAATGACGAGATTTGAGTACATATAATTTGTAACCCAAAATTTTTGATTATGAAAAATTTAGTATTGATTTTCCTGATTGGGCTTTTCGCTTTTGCTTGTAGTCCTCCACTCGTCAAGGTTGTTAAACCCGACAGAGTGAAAACAGAATTTGTCCAGGTTGCGGATCTGCAAGTTCAGTCACCTGTTATGAATGCCGTCGATGATTTCGCAAATCCCGCTCCGGATACCCCTGGTCCGAAAAACTTATTAGACAGCAATCTTTTAGTTGCTGTTAGTGGAGTCTTGGGTATAGCATATGAATTTTTAGTCAGAAAAATCCCGACGAGCAAAACATTAAGTATCCTTGGGCTTGCATATAAATTACTGAATTGGTTCATCCCTGATAAGTCATTAAGCGGAGGTACACTTCAGATCAATGATAAATCGTAGTTTGGTTTCTTTCATAAGTTTAGTTTGATTATTTGGTTAGTAAGAAAACCCTCGGCGGCAACCGGGGGTTTTTGAATTTGGCATTAAAATTGTTACTGATTTTTAGATTTAAAGTATGTGTCTAGTTAGAGTTTGTCGGAATCCCTTGCATATTGTCTGCAGGGGATTCTTCAATTAAGGCTGATCCCTTCAAGCCAATTGATGAGTACTTTGTAAGGTTTCTTCATTCCTCCAGCCGGATCTGGAAACTTTGTTCTTACATGTTCTGAGCGCTCACCAAAATGACGCCTGATATATCCATATGTTGATGCAATATCGGTATGTCCTAATTGATTCATTACTTCTACAATGCTTGCTCCGGATGCGAGTAATTTACCCGCACCGGTATGTTTGAATGAATACCACTTATACTGTTTATTCATATCCAATCGATCACGAAAAACATTAAAACGTGATCGAAGCGTGTTCATTCCGATTTGCTTCGTTCCCGGCCGGCCCATTGGTCCAATCACAAATATTTCTTTGTTCAGCCGGTGGATGCCATGCTCAAGTAATAATTCATAAAGCTGCACTGGAATATCCATTGTGCGCTCACGACGTTTTTTTGCAATGTCTTTAGGGATGAAAATCGTACGGGATGTAAAGTTGATCTGCTTTACCCGAAGCGAAAGTAATTCTTCGCCCGGGCGGATAAAACAAAAATACTGAAGCATGGCAGCCAAGTAAAGCTGGGGATCTTCACTCATTATCTCTTTTACAATCCTTTCCATATCATCATCAAGAAAAGGCACCGCTGCAAAGTCTTCGCCTGTTTCAGGAATGGTAATCTTTGGAACCGGATTATTTATTAATACTTTTCGGTCTACCATGTAAGAAAAGAATCCTTGAATATTGATTCGGTACTTCTCAATAGTCACTCCGGATAACTTTCGAATGATAATCAGATGATCAAAGAACCGGTGAAGGATCACGCTGTCAAATGTTGAAAGGTCATTATCAACCAGCTTATTTTTTTCAAGCCATGAAATTAACTCCCGGATCTTCCCCCGGTAGCTTTCAAATGTTTTTTTTGCTTTTGTATTTTTGATCAAGGTGATGTATTCAGAAGCATAGAACCTGATGTTTTTATTCGCTTCCCGGCGCCTACCGTAAGTTCTGGCTGCCTGATGATATTCGAGCTCATCTTCATAAGCAACCTTTTCAATGTCGTCCGTAGGAATCCACCCTCGAAGCAACTTTGCCGTAAGTTCATTTATACGCTTTTCGGCAAAATCATTGCGTGCCTTCTTGGTCCGCAACTCAGCGAAACCTTCCATATAGCGCTTTCGCACCATCTTTCCGGTTCGCGGTTCGCGGTACCCCAGTTCAATCCACCAGGGTTTAGAAACGTCGCCTCCGTTATCATATAAATAAGGAGAGCGAAAAAGTTTTTTTCTGATCATAACTGTGTTTTTCAAGCGTCCCCCAAAGACACAGATTGCACAGATACACGAAAAAATACATCTTTCAAAAAATAAAATACAAATAACGCTCGTAAAATACTAAAAAACAGAGTGTTAAAAATCGTTGTGGAGCTGCGGGGAGTCGAACCCCGGTCCAAACGAGGAAGCAATCCGCTTTCTACATGCTTATCCAAGATTTGGTTTTCGAATGAAGAATGGCTCAAGGCCACCGATCTTCACCTTATCTCCTTTATTTCGCCGACTTGCCGGAGCATTTAGCCGACTATTTCCGATATTACTGCACTTCCTGTTCGGGCCGCTTCGGATCTACAGCACCCGGGAAATGTCTCACTCCAGCATCTAATGCCGGATTAGCTTAATCTACTTTATTCGATTACGCGGCAAGAGCAAAATTATTTTCGCCAATTAATTGTTTGGATATTAAGATTTACGGGCCAACAATCCAAAGCCCGGCATGCTTACGAACCTCTTCTGCCCGCTGTCAAAACCGGTCAGCCCCATGTTTGTAAGAACTGCAAAATTACCATTTTTTGATCGCAATTGTAACAGATGTGCTATTTTTATTTGCCATAAGATGTTTTGGAAGGAAAATCTGAATGAAAACGCAACTTACTATTGTCCGAAATCAACTGGTAAACTATCCATAAAAAGTTGAGTGTAGTCTTTAAAGTGAATATTAAACCAGCAGATAGCCGCAAAATGCAAGTAGCTGATTCAAATATTCTTTAATTGATGAATTGTCACCATCGGATTTTCTGCGCCAAATACAAAACTTCCGGCCACAAGCACATCTGCTCCTGCGTTAAAAAGCAGTTTGCCAGTTTCCAGATTCACGCCGCCATCAATCTCAATCAAAGCAGTCGCATATTTTTCTTCAATTAACCGGCGAAGTTTGATCACTTTCTGATAGGTATTTTGAATAAATTTCTGTCCGCCAAAACCCGGATTTACCGACATCAGTAATACAAGATCCACGTCATTAATAATATCTTCCAATAAATGAACAGGTGTCGCGGGATTCAAGCAAATGCCAGCTTTCATCCCTTCCTGGTGAATTGCATCTATTGTACGGTGAAGGTGATTGCATACTTCATAATGAACAGTAAGCATGTCGGCACCTGAATCCCTGAAAGGCTTAATAAATGGATCTGGATTGACTATCATTAAATGTACATCGAGAGGTTTGGTAGCGATTTTTTTAACATGCTGAATAACTGGCAATCCAAATGAAATATTAGGCACAAAAACTCCATCCATTACATCAAAGTGTATCCAGTCGGCTTCGCTTTGATTGAGCATAAGGATGTCTTTACCAAGATTGTTAAAATCGGCAGAAAGTATTGAAGGTGAAATTAACCGGCTCACTATTGTAAATTTTAGAATTCTGAAAATGGTTTCTTTATCAAAAGTAGTTTAAAAGAATCAAATCTGTTAGTGCAAGATTGTATTTGACAGCGGATAACCATATTTATCAGTCAATTGAATGCTTGACATTGTTTTCAGAAATGAATTTTCATTGAAAACCCAAACGACTTTTTTATCTCGCGTAATTTCAAATGCATGCGGAGCCTTGCCAAATTGATTATGCCCCAACCAATTAGTCAAAACCAGATTTCCATTGGGCAAACATTGCATTCCTGTCATGAATTTGAGTTCAATACCCCGAAGTTCACTTTTTGCTAGTTCCCATACAGTAATCCCTTTTCTATCAACTTCAACCACCTTGGGTTCTCCATTATGGTCAGAACAAGCAATTAATGTATTTCCATTGGGCAAACGGATAACCGAATGAGGGCCACCTTTAATGGGAATTTCAAATACAAGTTTGCCAAGAGAATCATATTCGCAGACTTTATCAAGCCCATAATGTGCCACCAGGTAGTTTCCATTTTCGAGCTTTCGGGCATTCCGCATGAAAGCGTGTCCTCCATCAATACTGTCAGGCAATAACTTAATGGTTTTAATAATCTTTCCATCTGGATTTACTTCAATCAGACGACCCGAACTGCATTCGCCAATAAACGTATTCCCGTTCGGAAGCCGCTGGCAGGCATATATTTCGCTTTTTGAATCGTATGAAAAAACGACTTCCTTATTACGAGTAACTTCTTTAACCCCATGACCCGTATTGAAAAGTAGGTTACTATTTGGCATTACCCAAATATCATTGCAATTTTCAGCCGGGTATTCCCAAATTGGTTTCTCTTCGGCAGATACAACAAACACTTTCCCCTGCGTGTAGTCGGTACAAACAAAGGAGTAGCCGTTTGTTTTGCTGGTTTGGGAAAAACCAGCAAAAACAAGAAATAAGATCGGAATGAATACTATTTTAAAAAAATGCTGAAACATAGAGTGATTGGATTGCCCGATCCAGTGGTTCAACACCGGATCGGGATGACAAACAATAAAGATATTCTTATACCTTAAAATACATAGCTTAACATCATAGCTTTACTCCTTTTAATTTGAATCGATCCGAATTTAACCGTAGTAGTACCTGCAACATTATGCGAAGTTACTGCAAGACCGACTAATAATTCGTCTGGCATCTTCTGTGAAAATGAACCATAAAGTCTCCATGTTTTATTGTCATTACTTATATACGATTCAAAAACATCGCCCTGACGCTTAAGTCTGATCCATGTATTTGGAAATGTTACATCAAACTGTTTACCTGCCGTTTTCGAATCAGGATAAATAGCCTTCATTTCGCCCCCTTTTACCGATCGGTATTGGAATTCGCAACCTCCATTGTTTTTATTACGGGGACTATTATCGGGGAAAACCTGAAAATAAACATGTTGACTATTATCACTCGAATCAACTCGTGCCATAATTCCAGCTTTAGTATATTGGTTAGCAGCACTCAAACTAAAAACCTGAACACTCATCTCAAAGTCGCCCACCAATTTATGGTAGGCAAAATGAAATTCATCCTTTGTTCCCCAAATGTCGGCACCGCCAGCTGTGATGCTGAGCCATTTATCCGTATAGCTAAATTTACCCTCAATAGCAGGATTTCCGATGTCAGATTGAATAAGCATTTTTGAAGGAAATGCTCTCGAAATATCTTGCGCATTCAGCAAGTTGCTCAAACAAGCAAGCATTAAAAAAAATGAAATTGCTTTTTTAATCATGTTACTTTAAATTACAAATTCAGAGTATGAAGTACATCTTTAATTGCGAATCATTTTAGTTTTTCTATTCTGGCAACCCAGCCACCTCCTGGTGCCAACTGAATTTTTATTTTATCACCAGTTGAAACCTTAATCACTTCCTTCTTGTAATCAGTTGCTTCACGGTCGGCGTTGATGCCATCTTTAAAAACCACCGCCTGATAGGAACCGGCACCAAGAAACGAAAAGTCAAGTATTAATTCGCGTGGCGTCCAGTTACTCATTGCTCCAACAAACCAGGTGTCGCCTTTCTTGCGGGCAATCACAGCATACTCTCCCACTTTTCCGTCCAATGCTATCGTTTCATCAAATGTAAAAGGCACTTTGGTAATGAAATCTGTACTCTCTTGTTCCTTCATATAAATGGTTGGATTATCTGCAAGAATCTGAATAGGAGCTTCGTAAACAATGTACATAGCTAATTGCTGACAGCGGGTACCCTGACTCATTGGAGCAGCATTTAAAGGCCTGTAGTTTTCTTTAATTGCATTTCGCATAGCGCCAGGGGTATAATCCATCGGACCAGCCATCATGCGGATAAAAGGAATACTAACCGCATAACGGGGTTGATCTTCAACTGCCCATTTATAATTTTCCAAACCTTTCACACCTTCATATCCGACAACATTAGGATAGGTTCTTTGTAAGCCAGTTGGTTTTGAAATTCCGTGGTAATCAACAAGTAATTGATTTGCAGCAGCATTTTTTGCAATTTCGTATTCGGATGCAATAGCAACCTGGTCATCGCGATCAAAGAAGTCAATCTTGAAACCTTTAATACCCATTTTTGAATAGAGCGGGAAAACCTTGTCCATTTGACGGCTAATATCCAACCAGGTAGCCCAGAGAATGACGTCAACGCCTTTCTGTTTGCCATAATCTACAATTTCCTTCAGATCGATTTCAGGTACAATTTTGAGCAGGTCATTTTTGACCGACCAACCCTCATCCATAACGATGTATCTTATTTTATTTGCAGCTGCAAAATCGATGTAATACTTATAAGTCGGAGTATTAATACCGGCTTTAAAGTCAACATGTGTAATATTCCAGTTGTTCCACCAATCCCAAGCGACAGCACCTGGCTTGATCCATGAAACATCGGTTAATCTTGATGGAGAAGCCAGTTTTTGCACCATATCATTATTAAGCAGCTCTTTGTCTTGCTGACTGATCACAATTGCACGCCATGGAAAACTACGGGTTCCACTGGTCCTGGCAATGTAATCAGCCCTTTTGGTTGGAATCAGATTCCGTTGCACCTGCGAAGCTTCCAATGGATAGGGCGCATATACTCCCATAAATCCTTTGCGGGTCTGATTAATATTCAGAAACATTCCCGGATAATCTTCCAAATCTGCTTCAAGAATTACTACTTTTTTATTTCCGCCAACATCAACCAGTAAAGGCAGAAATGCCAGAGAATCGGGTGCAAATTTCGAAATATTGGTCTCTTTGTAGAGGGCTTCAAATGACGTGTTGAAGATTTTACCTTCTCTGTAATCCCACATATAGGGGATAAATGCCTTGTGATCAGCCGTAAAATTAAAATTGGCTTCTTCATTTTTCACAATCATCTCCCCTTTTTTCTTTGTGAAAAACCGGTAAGCTATACCATCGTTAAACACCCTAAAAATCAAACCAAAATCGCCCTTGCAATTGAATGTAAGCTGATTATATTGATTGGAAATGGTCAATTTCTTGTAATTAATTGCTGCAATGGGCTGATCAACTTTTTCGGTCTTCGATGAATTGATTTTCGCATTAACACCAAGGACTTCACCGCTTTCCAACAACATCGAAATTGCCGAAGGGGAAATGATCTCCTGCCCTTCATTCTGAACCGACCACAACATTTTAGCGCCAGCTTCAACCTTTAATGCAATTTTGCCGTCCGGAGATTTAATCTCAAAACCTTTGCTTTTCTGTGCATTAAGTATTGTTGTACCCATAAATAGCACAATAATTAACCCGATTAGTTTTGTTCTCATCTTTGATAAATTTGGTTTGATTTGTATTTTGATTTCATACTGATTCTTTAACTTTTATAAACCATTCGTTTCAACGTGTGATCAGTGAAGTATGCAGCACAGCCGGCACAACACCAAAGCGTGGTCCTCCCCAATCGGTCTCATCACCATTGCGGTTGCGTAACAGCTTGAATGTTCCGTTCTCGTAATGACCTTCTTCGACTTTAATGTATTGCCATGCTTTACCAGCATTGGCCCCAATAGGTTTGAAGGTAAAATGACAGAGCGTACCAATCAATACAAACTCGTTCTCACCCAGTTGTATCACCATGGCTTTGCCAGTCGGCCGGGTATTGGTTTGCACTGTGTTTCTTTTTGAAGCACCGAATGAAACAGTGGCTTCCCATTTGCCAAGGTCAATTGTCTGTACTGCATGATCCTCGCGTTCCACCACAGACTTGATCTTCCCTTCAAAACACCATTTCGCGAGTTCCTTCATCATCGGACCAGCCATTGCATATTCCTGACTTATTGCAGCTAGCCGGATTTCAGTCTCTGCCTTTGCCTCACCAATTCCGTTGTCATCAATTCCAAACGGAGAAAATCCAATACCACCATGAGCAAGTACAGGATAAAAATATCTTACATATTCCTCTCCCGATCCAATCTCCGGCACGAATAGCGGATTATCACGGCGGTCGTATAACTCAATCACCTTCAAAGCCTTTTCGCTTTCTGGCATGTAAATATCGGGAGCCAGCAAATCGATTGCTGGAGCTGCCACTTTCCAGATAGGGATCACATTATCGGTTGGGCCACCACTTTCATAGTTGTTCGCGCTAGGGTTACTGATCGGATCGCGAAGCGCAACGTTGACGTATAAAGGTAATGAATTCACTGCTTTACCCGCCGCCGCAACATAACCAATGTACCGGGCTACCGACCATGCCTGAAAATATTCGTCAGCATCCTTTCCGAATACCTCTGACCATGTTCCTTTTGCAACAACTGATTTATTCAAAGCCTTGAGAACATCAGGTTTGAGCAATTCAACCGGCACCTCTCCTTCGAAGAGTTTTTGAGCAACAGCGGAATAATCACGCACAGTATCCCATGCTCCGGGTTCATTTTCTACCTGGACCATCAACACTATATGCTGCGAATCAACCTTCTTCAAATAAGCCATAACTGCTGCGAAGGCTTTTGCATCGGCTTCCATTGCAGCTTTTGTGTGTGGTGAAGGTGAATCTTTGGGCTGCCCGTTTTTTCCAGTGATGTTGGGATACTTTGCACCATCACGCTTCATCCATTCAGGCATATAATGATTGCTCCCGTTTTTCCAGGTGGCAAACCACAGAAGTACTAGATGTACTTTGCGTTCACGCGCTTGCTTTAACAACATGTCGATCAGCGAAAAGTCGAATTTCCCTTGCTGTGCTTCCACCTGTTCCCAGTAAATTGGAACTTCGAGCGTGTTCGCATGCATCGCTTCAATTGCCGACCATACCTGAGGCATCATGCCTGGCCATGCACTTGAATTGTGCGCCTGGCCCCCAAGTATCAGAAACGGTTTGCCATCAACGAGAAGCGCATGACGACCCTCTTTTTCGACGAAGCGGGGAACCTGTTGCTCCTTTACCTGAGCCGAAGCAGATCCGACAGAAAATAAAATGAATATGCTTATAACAAGAAACTTAGGTGAATACATTTTCATTCGTTTTTAATTTGATTCGTTTTTTTAATTAGGCAAGCATGACGATTTTATCGCTGAAGCTCGCCGTTATCGGAATTACCAGGTTCATCAAGCAGTTGAATATAGGTACTTGGACCAAGGTCAGGTTTATCCCATGAGGATAATGCCCAAACGATTTTTTTATCCGGTGTCACTTCAAATACCTGAACGGTACCTGCCCATTCTTCGGTCTTGTTGTTGCCTGCAATCCAGTTACATATCACCGTATTTCCGTTCGCCAAACGATTGGCAGTTTGTGTATTTCCGATAATAAAAGGGGCATCTGACCTTGTAAATTCCCAAACTGTTTCACCTTTGGGATTCACTTCACGAGTATAACCCTTACCATCACCAGAAATAAGTGTATTCCCATTATGCAATCTTATTGTAGACCAGGCCGAAGGAGCATTAACTGACCAGACTTCCTTACCGTCCAGATCGAATTCCACGACTTTCTGTTCTGCAAAAAGACCCACCATGATCGTTTTATTTTTGGTCATCCGAACATGGCGAAACTGTCCATGTGTGCTGGTTGAAGTAGTTGGAATGATTATCTCTTTCAGCAAAGTATTGGTTGCCGTATTAAATATCAGCACTTTACCCGGAAAACCATTCAACACCATTATAACACTGTCTTTGCCAATGGGTTGGCACGAATGGGTTTCAGTTCCGGGAGCACACATGTATTGCCAGATTATGTTTTTCTCAGGAGTAATTATTCCGGCACCCGACATACAGGCATACACAATATTGCCATTCGAAAGCAGCGTTGCATCGTCAAATTCCTGGACTCCTCCGGTTGCCGTCCGCAAAGGAATGGAGTATTGCCAAACTACCTTGCCATTTCGCACCAGGAACAACGACTGAGCCTGTGGCTTTCGCATATCCCATTCACCGGCATATAGAAAGTCGTGCTGTTTCAAACCTTTACCAGGTAGTTTATAATCTTTGGTTACAGTTTGGGCGCTGGGAAATTGATACGTAAAAAGCAGAATTAGTGCAATTATTGTTATCGATTTCATAAGCAATGTATAATGTTTTTTAGTTCCAAATTGTCTTTTTATTTCACCTCAATCCCCTCTATATTGTAACCATCAGCCGCAATGACCATATTTTCAAATTTAAGTAAAGGATCATAGTCCACTTTTATCGATTTGATTTCGCCAGCCAGCAGGTTGAAATAGCCGTCGGTGAAATAGGCCGGCAATATTGCTTCTCCTGTCACCTTATCACGCAAGTTGAGCTTAACCGACATGGCGATCGTTTTGGAAGGATTCTTTACTTTGAAAGTAATCGAACCATTTCCTTTTTTAAGAATATTTCCTGAAAGCTTAACTTGTGCCAGACCATTCAATGCCAGTAAATCCTTGGTATCGCCTAACTTCTTCCAATACGAATTCTCGGAGATCACCTTCCCTTTTTTATCCTGAAGCGTTACTCTGGCCAAATACACACCAGTAGATGGTAAGTCGGCCACAAAACAATCAGTTTTAACATTGGCAGGTACAGCAATTTTAATTTCTTTCGTTGAAACTAACTTTCCGTCAGTTGTATAAAGCTCAAAAATAGCCTTTGCATGCGGAATACTTTTCAGTGTTGTATTGATAACAATCACTTTGTTATCATGCAAATTCATCTGGATATGAATAGGTTCACACGCTTTCATACAGGCAAAGTAGGAACCAAAAGTTTCGTAATCCCACGAATAGACCTGCCAAACCGTGCTTTGCCATGCCGGATGGGTCATCCACAAAAGAAGACCGCTTGTGTTGTTCCAAAGTTTGCTGTTCCACGCTTCAAACATCGCGCGATGACTTTCGTAATTCAGCATCTGCGCCTTTTTGCAGAAATCATCCAGGTCTTTTGGTTCACCAAAATCACTTGAAATAGCTGCGATCATATCTTTTTGTCCGTCGTGAAGGTCATGATAAAACCAAACGTCGCTAATTGGCCAGACATCCTCTTTTGGCATCATTTTACGCATTGATTCAGCAGTGGGGATGGATGGCGTGCCTAATTCGGTGCTGAAACCAGCCGCATTGCTTCTGAAATATTCTGGCGGATCTTTGAAGTAATTCCATGGTCCACTCCAACGCAGGTTTAAAACACGCGAGTTGGGATTGTAATGCCGCGTTGGATCTTCTTTCGCAATCATATTTTCAAGCTGTTCTTCGAGTTGTGGTAATGGGACACCTTCGTTTCGGGCGCACCAAACAGCGATGGATGGATGATTGCGGAAGCGGCGTAATACGTCACGCGCATTGTCCAGAAACAACAGGTTGTCGTTTACATTCAGGTTGTATCCTTCGGTCGATAGCCAGAAATCGTTCCAGACCAACAATCCATATTCATCTGCAAGTTCGTAAAAAACCTCTTCGGTCGATTCACCGGTCCAGTTACGGATCATTGTGAAATTGGCGTCCTTGTGCAAACGGAAGTAAGGCTCAAGGTGTTTGCGGTCCGAACGTTTCATTCCATCGTCCATTCCCCAGTTTCCGCCTTTGCAGAAAATCCGTTGCCCATTCACCTTGATCACCATATATGGACTGATGAGTGTATCACTCAATCCCGTTAGTTTTGATGGATCAACATCGTTATATAAACTGGAAATTAAGATCTTGTCTTTGTTTTCACGGGTTTTGTTATTATTAAAAAGAGGTTTCCCATCGATGATGTCTTTGATCGGATTAAATTCAATACGCCAACCTTTCTGGCTCGGCGCATCAACATTCAACTCGTACGATAATTCACGAATCCCGAACCGAACTGATTTTTCATCAGAAACAGTTCCGTTCGTTTCAACCTTCAATTTGAGCGTATACAAGTTCTGTTTGCCATAACCATTGGGCCACCACAAACGAGGATTTTTAAAATTCAGCTGCGAGAATTTATCGGGCGAAAAATGAATGATTTTAACTTCACCTGCATTTAAATCAACCAATTTGCTAAAGTTTATGTTTTCGATGTTCCCACTGACACTGAAGGTTTGTTTGACGGTAGCGGTATTTCGGATTTGTGCATTCACACTAATTTTTGCCAATGTGGTATCAGGAAGTGCTAAATCGGTGATTATTTGAGGATCAGAAATAACAACGCCTTCAGTGAAGCGCAAACGTACATCCTGCCAGATTCCGATATTACGGTCACGAATACCGGGGATCCAGTCCCAACCTTCGGATGAAATGAAAGTTGGTCCATCCAGACAAAGCTGACCGCCGTTGGGACCTTGACCAGCAGATGGCGATTCTTCCTGGGGAATACCAGGATTGGGCGGTGGTAAAATCTGGACGGCAAGTACATTTTCACCAGATTTATTGATCGCGTCACTTACATTAAATTCACCACGGACAAAAGCGCCGCTCATTTTACCGATTTTCTTTCCGTTTAACCAGACAATCACCCGGTAATTGATCCCATTCAGCACGAGCCATGTCATTTTGTTGGTTTGTTCCTTCGGTACATTGAATGACAGGCGGTACCACCAATCCATCCGGCAAAGTGTATCCGGAATGGCGAGATTATTCAGGCCAAAGTAGGGATCGGGATAAACGCCTTGCTGAACGAGGGTCGTAAGCACCGTTCCAGGGACAGTCGCATTGTACCACGAAGCAGTTGTGAATGCCGGTTTCGAAATGGTTTCACCTGTTGCCCCAACCTTTTCGGCTTCCTGCATCTCCCATCCCGAAGCCAGTACAAATTCGCCATCCTTTTCTGCTTTTAAAGTGCAAGGAATATTTTCTTTGGCTACGCGAACTGCAGTCGGAAAAGGAACATTCGATTTCGGCAAGGTCGACTTTTCCTGCGGTTGCGACAATCCAAAATTTAATCTGTTCTGAGCAATTGATTTGGTTGGAATAAAACTGATTTCAATTATCAACAGACATATAAATAGTAAAGCGGTGATTGTTTTAGTTTGATTCATACTAAATCTATTTTCAATGAAAAATGGTTGTCAAATATCAACTTAATTTTCCGTTATCCCCTTCCACTGATCCGTACGGAAAGGTGATGCCGGTAACCCTTCTTTGTTGAAAAGATTCCCATCCGGATTACTTGCCCATGAATAACGGACAGCTACAGGTGCTGAAACCTTAGCTGCGCTTACAATAATGTCATTTCCTTCGATTTCTGCATCTGCCCAATAAAATTTTTTATCCTCGCCTGCAATTGCAAAACCTTTCAAAGGTAATGTTTTGCTAGCCGTGAGTCCTGTTCCTGCAGAGTTAAATGAAATCCGGATTTTTGAGCCCTCTATTTTCATAGATTTATAGATTGGCCCTGAAGAAACAACATTTTCACCATAAGCAACCCGTTGTGATGCAAGATATAAACGTTTTCCAACCTCCAGTTTATTCTTTGGGTGAATGTCGTTGGCATCGCCAATATCGATGGTTACAGCCATACCTGTATTAGGGTATTTCAATGTCATTTGCTGCGCTTCCCGCAGTTCCGCCCAATTATTATCAGCAGGATCCGCTTGTTTGTCACGAAAATTGGCCAACTGGACAAAAAGAAACGGAAAATATCCTTGTCCCCACCGCACACGCCAATCTTCAATCAACATTGGAAATAGCGTTCGGTATTGATAAGCTTTATCGGCATTATTTTCGCCCTGGTACCAAATTACTCCCTTTATTCCGTAAGGAATCAATGAAGAGATTTCTCCATTGTAAAGCACATTAATTTTATTGTAATAATCCTGCCATTGGGGAATTTCGGGTTCTATTTTGCCATTAAAATGCCATTCGCCGGTTAAATCGATTTTTGTTTTGTTATCTATTGACAGCAATTTCGCTTCCACTTCTTTTAATCCTAAATTAGCACTTCCCCAATTCACCAAAAGACGGATGGCCACTACATTTCTCCCCTTTGCGAGCTGTTTGCCATTCACACGGAAAATTTGATTTTTAGTTATCTTATCTTCTTTAATTTCAACCGGTTTTCCATTGATGTAGATATCGAAACTTCTGCCCGAAATTGGGATTTGCAAAGTAAAATCCGTCAATTTCATTTCCTTTCCAATATCTATAGTTTTCCGAAACCATATAAAACCCCAATACCCTCCAAAATTGATGCTCGACATATCCATGGGATATTCAGTTCGATTCCATTGTGAATCATCAAACTCTTTCAAATGTACACCAGCTGTGATTCCTGATATTGCAGTCTTTGAAATACTATCACGTGAACGGTCAGCCTGGATATTCTTTTGAACAAATGCCTTCCACTGGTTTGGATCAGTTTTAAACTCTTCAACTTTTTTCGTAAAATCAGGATGTGTTTTAAGCATTTCTTCACTCATCCAGGTTTCAACACTTGTAGCCCCCCAAGAAGCATTGATAATTCCTACGGCTACATTCTTGTTTTTCAATATTTCACGTCCAAAAAAATAAGCCACTGCCGACATATCTTTAACCGAAAGTGAGGTGCAAGGTTTCCATTCTGCGCTTCCCATATTTTGAAGTGGAACCGAACTCGTTTGTCTGTTTACCGAAAAATACCTAAGATTTGGATAATTGGCATCTGAAATTTCCTGTGCAGTATGAGGACCTACACCCGTGCCAACACGAAACTCCATATTCGATTGTCCCGAGGCCAACCAAACTTCTCCAATCATTACATCCTTTACTATAACAGTGTCTTTATCCCAGATTTTCATTTCAAATGGGCCGCTGGCATTCATTTCGGGAAGCCTAATCAACCATTTCCCATCACTATTTGCTTTTGTCGTACCCGTAAAACCTGCCAATTCAACCATGACAAGTGAACCCGGATGTGCAATTCCCCATACTGGAATCTGCATTTTTTGCTGTAAGACGATATGGTCACTAAAAATTGAAGGTAATTGAATCTTATATTCTGCTTGTCCAAATCCATTCAGATAAGTGACTATAAATAAGATAGATAAAACTATTCTTTGCATATCGTTGGTTTATTTATGATTGAGATTTTAATATGATAAAAGTAATTCGTTTGAATTAATCTGAAAGCTTTTTATTTAAGTTCTTTTTCCAACCTATATTTCACTGATTATATTGCAACTAAAACAAAATAAACATGTTTATTGTTATTTAGACCAGTTTAATATAGTAAATCTAAATAGAAATTAATATCATTGTCTTTTTGTTACAAAATTAGAGCTACAATGGGATGCAGTTTATGCAATACAAATATAGAATCAGACCGGCCAGAAATGCTAAGCAGTTACGACTGGCTCAACGATATACCTGATACAATTTACGAATCGAATATTGTCGAAATACGGTTCAAAGGGACCCGAAAGGAATTTTTCAGAAACGAAGATGGGATACCTTTAAAACGTGACGAATTGGTAGTCGTTGCCTGTTCTCCGGGACACGACGTGGGCGCTGTTTCGCTGATCGGAAGGTTGGCAGAACTCCAGTTCAAGCGGAAAGTGAAAAAACCCGAACGTTACGAATGGAATAAAATATACCGGAAAGCGACTCCATCAGATGTCATAAAGTGGGAAGAAGCAAAGGCACGCGAAATCAAAGTGATGATACGTGCGCGCCAGATAGCTAATGAACTGAATATGAATATGAAAATTGGCGATGTCGAATTCCGTGGCGACAACACAAAGGCCATTTTTTATTACATTGCCTCTGAGCGTGTTGATTTCAGGGAACTTATCAGAAAATATGCCCGGGAATTTTCGATAAAAGTTGAAATGATGCAGATTGGTGCACGCCAGGAAGCCGGACGTATTGGTGCCATTGGATCATGCGGACGTTCATTGTGTTGCTCAACCTGGCGTACTGAATTTACAAGCATCACTACAGATGCTGCCCTTAAGCAGGGTTTATCGCCCAATGCAGAAAAGATGACAGGACATTGTGGTAAACTAAAATGCTGTCTCACTTACGAACTCGATCAATACCTTGAAGCACAGGAAGATTTTCCAAATGAGCTGCTGACTATCGAAACCAATAAAGGAATTGCCCGTCACTGCAAGACAGATATTCTTCAAAAGAAAATATCGTACAAACTCGATTATTCAGTAGGTCGAATTTTTGTCCTTGATCTCGAAGATGTCAAAAAGTTCCTGAATATGAACAAAAGAGGGGAAAAGCCTTCGATCGAAGGATTTGAAGAACAAGAGCCAAAGGAAGAAAATATGATGAACGTCGGCAATTTGGATCAGTCATTCTTCACAAAACCGACACCCTCAAGAATTCGCACCAAACGTCCAGGAAGACCACATCAGGGAAACCGAAATCAGCAAATTCAGGTAAAAAAAGTATAATTGGATCTTATCAGAAAAGTTAACAAATAACAATGCCACTTTATAATTCGATTGACAGCAAAGTATTAAAAGCAAACCTGGAGGCTGAACAGTTTGCCAGGAAAACAATTTCTTTCTACCGCTATTTTATTCTTGAAAATCCTCAGGAGTTTCGGGATCAATTGTACAGCGAATGGGCTGATCTCAACTGTTTCGGCAGGATCTACATTGCCCGCGAAGGGATCAATGCACAAATGAGTGTTCCGGAAAATAATTTTGAAGCATTCCTGCAATCGTTAAAGAATTACCCAATTTTTGACAGGATTCCAATCAAATATGCGATCGAAGATAATGGAAAATCGTTCTATAAACTATCTGTGAAAGTGCGACCGAAGCTGGTTGCTGATGGCCTTGACAATAATGCTTTCGATGTAACAAATGTAGGTAATCACCTAAGCGCAAAAGAGTTTCATGATCTTGTTGGAACCGGTGAGCATATTGTGGTTGACATGCGAAACCACTATGAATCAGAAATCGGGCATTTCAGGGGGGCTATTTGTCCGGAGGTTGATACCTTCCGTGAAGAACTTTCGGTGATTGCCGAAATGCTTAAGAAGCAGAAAAATCACAAATTATTACTCTATTGTACCGGAGGAATTCGCTGCGAGAAAGCGAGCGCTTATCTAAAACATCAAGGTTTTAAAGATGTGAACCAGTTACACGGCGGAATTCTGGAGTATGCGCGAAATATTAAGCTATTAAACCTGGAATCGAACTTTGTCGGAAAGAACTTTGTCTTTGATGAACGATTGGGTGAATCGGTGAATGGCGAAGTTATCTCTCACTGTCATCAATGCGGAATGTCGTGCGACGTACATTTGAACTGCGCTAACGATATGTGCCATTTGTTATTCATTCAATGCAGCGAGTGTGCCGGGAAGTTCGAAAATTGCTGCTCGTCAGCATGCCGCGATCTGAAAAACGGATCCGAAACCGAAAAACAAAGCTTTAAACTCAACACAAATTTCAAATTTGGGAACAGCAAGGTTTACCGGAAAAGCTTTCGCCTTGCAAAAAATTCTAATTTTGCCGATCCTGATTTAATATCAGGGCAAAAACCGACAGTTTAATATGCCCAATTTTTGGAGAGATCTTTCGAAACCAATTTTTGCTTTAGCTCCTATGGAAGACGTGACCGACACGTCTTTCCGTGAAGTCGTGGCAGGACTCTCTGATCCGCAATATCTTCAGGTCCTATTTACAGAGTTCACCTCGGTTGACGGCATGAACCATCCGAAAGGTAAAATCAAGGTAGCAGAACGGTTGTTCGTCAGTGAATCAGAAAAAATACTGTTGAAGCAGAAAAACATTCAGCTGGTTGCACAGATTTGGGGCAATAAACCGGAATTATTTCACAAAATAGCCCGTGAAATCACCGATGAATATGAATTCGACGGCATCGATATCAACATGGGATGTCCGGTAAAGAATGTTGTTAAAAACGGTTGTTGCTCGGCACTGATTGATCAACCCACACTTGCCAAAGAGATCATACTTGCAGCCAAAGAGGCAACACATTTACCCGTTTCCGTAAAAACGCGCACAGGCACAAGATCGCATGATACAGAAGTTTGGATCGCACATTTACTGGAAACCAAACCTGCAGCTATCATTCTTCACGGGCGAACACAGAAACAACAATCGGACGGATTAGCGGACTGGGAGGAAATTGCAAAAGGGGCAAAGATGCGTGATCACATCAATCCCGATACGCTATTTCTGGGCAATGGTGATGTATTTTCGGTTTCGCAAGGTCAAGAATTAATTGCCAGATATGGTCTTGATGGCGTAATGATCGGTCGGGGAATTTTTCATGACCCCTGGTTCTTTAATCCTTTACCTCAAACACCTTCAAAATCTGAAAAACTAGTTCAATTGCTACTTCATACCAGGTTGTACGAGCAAAATTGGGGCGGGAAAAAGAATTTTAATCAGCTGAAACGATTTTATAAGATATATACAAACGATTTTCCGGGTGCTGCACAGTTGAGAGCCGAACTGATGGAAACGAAGACGTATGAAGAGGTTTATCAGGTAGTCAATACCTTTATAAAAGAATTGCCGCCACCAGAAGGCAACGGCAATTGATAATCAATACAATAAAAGGTTTTAGCCTATTTAAAATTCTATAAAAAGTTAAATTTTAGGCAACATCCATGGTTCGCGGTAACTCGGCAGCAGATATTTGTTCGCTTCCTCGTCATTGGTAAATTTCGTTCCGTCCCAAACCAGTTTCTTGCCCGTACGATAGGCAATATTACCCAGCCCTGAGAATTTAGCAATGTGAGCACCAATTTCAACACTGGCATTTGTCTTCGGATTACGGTCCTTCCGGCATTCAAGGAAATTTTTGACATGGTTTTTCATTCCTTCACCAGTACCTTTCACAAGTGCCACAGCTTCCATCCTTTTTTCGCGGTTTACAACTTCAGGAATTACTTCCCATCCATTACGGTCAACAACAAGCGTTCCGTTTTCGCCAACAAAACCTAATCCATGATTACGGCCATATGCGCCATCGTTAATCCCGATCGCATGATCCCACATCACATTAAACCCGTCGAACTCATAAATGGTTTGTAAACTATCGGGAGTTTCGCATGCATCTGTAGGATAGCCATATTTACCACCCATCGCCATAATTGATTTTGGAGTTGTAACATCCATACCATACAAGGCATAATCAAGCAGGTGAACACCCCAGTCGGTCATTAAGCCACCCGCATAATCCCAGAACCAACGGAACGTAAAATGGAAACGGTTTCTGTTAAAAGGACGGTTCGTAGCCGGCCCTAACCACATATCGTAGTCGACTCCAGCGGGTACAGGTTCGTCTGCCAGCACAGGAATCGAAGGACACCAACCCTGGTAGGAAAATACACGCACAAGTCTGATTTTGCCCAATTTACCTGAACGGATGAAATCGACTGCACTTTGCCAGTGTGGATCGCTCCGTTGCCATTGACCCACCTGGACAATTGTTTTATGTTTCTGAGCAGCTTTCACCATGATGTTGCATTCTTCAATACTTCTGCCAAGCGGTTTTTCGCAATAAACATCTTTTCCGGCTTCGCATGCAGCAACCATCTGAAGACAGTGCCAATGATCTGGAGTACCGATGATAACTACATCAATATCTTTATTCTCAATTAATTTACGCCAATCCTTGTACAAATTTGCAGGTTTTTTGCCACGTATTTTTTCAACGTCTGCGGCACGACCATTGAGGACTGCATCATCAATGTCGCACAGTGCAATACATTCAACCTGCGGATTTTCAAGAAAAGCTGATAAATCGGAAAACCCCTGTCCTTTGCAGCCGATGAGACCAACATTAACTTTGTTACTTGCAGCACAAGAGGCCATCGCACTTGATAATGAGGAAACAAGACCAATACCAACAGCAGCGGTTCCACTGCTTTTCAAAAATGTTCTTCGCGTTGTCATTCGTTAAAATATTTAATTACAATATTATTTTCCATGCCGTACAAATTTTAATAAAGTCTCAAAATCGGTATCTCAGCTCAACATACACCTGTAAAACAGATCGTTAAGTCATATCTTATCTAAAATTAAAAACAGCTAAAAGTAGCGAAATATTCAATCCTGTGTACTTTAGCTTATATTATTAGTTCATTTTAAATTCATTGAACTTTAATTAATTATTTCCGTAAACAAATTATTTCTGCCAATAATTCAAGAGGAGAAGCAATATGATTTATTCTTCTGAAGCCGATATTGTACCATTTTTGAAATGTGTAGCGCAAGGTTTGAAACCTTATGCACAGGCCAACGAAGTGCGCATTTCTTTTTCATCTGGTATTAAAAAACAGGTTGTGGACTACCAGCCTTTTTTACTTTCTCAATCCATCATTAAACTTATTTGTAACATTATCAATCTGGTACCACCAAAAAGCAAAATCAGGGTGCGCTTATTTTTTGGGGCCGATAATCAAGACCTACATATAGAAATAGAAAATACCAGCATTAACTTAATTTGGGTAAATGAAATTTGTGCTCAAACCATCTATTCATTTACCGGATATCCACTTCCAGATGGTACACTATACCGACTGGCGATTCCTTTGAACCATCAGACCTCAGCCCCTGATCAGTCAGTCCAGAAAAATTTATCCGTCAACAATCTTCCCCAATTTTACAGAGAAATTCAAAAACGGTTGCGTTCGCATTTCACGCAAACAGAAAAACTGATAGCGACGCTTGAACAGAGCAAGCCTCATGAAGCTGCTTTTATACAAAAAATAAATACACTTATAAAAGTTAACCTGGAAAATGAGAATTTCGACAGTAATGCTTTATGCAAAGCAATGTTTATGAGCAGAACACAGTTATTTCGCCGGTTGAAGTCTTTAATCCGGCAAGCGCCTGCCATTTATATTAAAACCATCCGGCTGCAAAGGGCTAAAGAACTTTTAGAAACAACAGATGCGACAGTTAGCGAAATAGCCTTTAAAACCGGGTTCCAAACATTAAGCCATTTCACAAAAATTTTTAAAAAACAATATGGTATACTCCCCTCTGCATTTAGTCGCACCAATAAATCTGCAACAAATGAATAAAAGATTGCAACAAACAGACTAACACCCCCCTATTTTGGCATGTATCTTTGATAAAAAAAATTAACGAAAAAAAATTTCAACATGGAACAGCTAAAACAAAACAAAGAATTTATCATCCGCTACATTAATGCCCTGAGCGGAGTGACTAAAACCAGGGAACTGATGGAACAATATATGACCGACGAAGAACTGTTAGGGCATATTGCTTTTTTTGATGCGGCATTTCCAAAATACGAAATGTTTGCCGATGAAATAACAGCAGAAGGCAACAGAGTAGTAGTCCGGGCAAGAATGAAAGGCTGCCACGAAGGCGAATTTAACGGCATTCCACCAACACACAGCAAAGTAGAATTTCCTTTTGTTATCAGCTATGATATTGAAAACGGGAAAATCGTTAATCACTGGCTTATTGCCGACTCCATGGCGCTAATGGAGCAACTGGGCGTAATTAAAGCACCAGTATAAGTTTCAGGCTATAATTATATAGCTGTAAATACTGAAATAAAAATGTCGCGAATTATATACAACGAATTGTTTGATAACTATATAACAAAATAAACCATGGAACAACATAAGCAAAACAAGGAATTTATTATCCGGTATTTTAATGCCATGGCCGGAGCTGTAATAACTCGGGAGCTTCTGGAAGAATATATTACAGATGAAGAGCTAATCGGGCATATTCTATTTTTTGAATCGGTTTTTCCCAACTACGAAATTTTTTCCGACGAGATGATGGCCGAAGGTGACCGGGTAATGGTTCGGGGGCGAATGAGAGGTCGTCATGAAGGAGAATTTAACGGCATCCCGCCAACCCACCGTACTGTTGAATTTCCATTGGTAATCAGCTACCAGATCGAAAACGGGAAAATCGTTCATCACTGGCTTATGGCTGACCAAATGATGCTAATGGAACAACTGGGTGTAATAAACGCACCGGCCTAAGAGAAAAAAAAGTAAGACTGGATTATTCAGTCTTGCTTAGAATCAAATCAGTATTAACTTTCAAAAATTCCTAATTATGAAAACAGAAATTCTCTGCTTAATCCTTATTGTATCCATCATCAGCTCTTGCAGCCAAAAGAATACACTTACTATTGAAGGCGCCTGGAAAATGGCGCAATATCAAACTATTAAAGGCGATTCGGTTTTTAATGAATTCCCGGGCAAGAGTGTGATGGATGTAACTAAAATATGGTCGGGTAACCAATTTATGGCTGTAGGGAAAATTAAAGAAGACACAACTTCAACTGATATGTATTCTGCAGGAACCTACAAGCTAAAAGGCATCAGTTATGAAGAAAATGTAAAGACTCTATTCTACAAACCATGGGAAGGTAAAACAATTAAAATGACCCTGGAGATCAAGAATGACACCCTGATCCAAACCTATCCTGTGGATGATAAAGGTCAAATGAATAAAGACTGGGCCTGGATTGAAAAATATGTTAGAATCAAATAGATTATTCACCTTTAAATTATTACAAAATGATTTTAGTAATTGGTTCAACAGGCATGGTTGGCAGCGAGGTTTGCCGACTGCTCAAATCGAAAAATATCCCAGTAAGGGCAATGGTTCGCAGTACCAGCGAGGCTTCAAAACAGAATAAATTGAAAGATCTCGGAGTTCAACTCATTGAGGGTGATATTCGCGATAAATCATCCTTTCCTAAAATTCTGCAAGGAATTACAACGGTTATCACTACCATATCTGCCATGCCCTTCTCCTATGTTCCGGGTGAAAACGACATCCAGCATGTGGACGAAGAAGGAATGATAAACCTGATTGATGCAGCAAAAAATGTTGGGGTGAAACATTTCATTTATACCTCCTTCTCTAAGAATTTTGATCTGGACTTTCCATTGAGCATTGCAAAGCGAAAGGTTGAAAAACACCTGAAGGAAAGCGGGATGAATTACACTATTTTACGTCCCGGTTTCTTTATGGAAGTTTGGCTTTCGCAGGCAGTAGGCTTTGATGCAATAAATGGTAATATTAATCTGTTCGGAACCAGAACTAACCCGATTGCCTATATTTCGATGAAGGATGTGGCAAAATTCGCAGTCGAATGCGTTTCAAACCCAGATGCTGTGAACTCCATACTTGAACTCGGCGGTCCCGAAAATTTAAATCAATTGGAAACGGTTAAAGTTTTTGAAGAGGTGATTGGCAAAAAAATTAATGTTCAACTCATTCCGGCAGAAGCTTTACGAGTTCAAATGGATTCTGCTGCTGACCCAATGCAAAAATCTTTTGCTGCACTGATGTGCTGTGCTGCAAATGGAGATTTTATCGAAATGGAAGAAGTGCTTCGGAAATTTCCGTTACAGCTTACTTCTGTGCGAGAATTTGCACATTCGATGGTGTAATTGTGGAGATTACGTTTTACCCAACTCATCGTAAATTTGTGGAGGGTTGAAAGGCGAAGGAAGTTTAAATGCAACTTACCTTCACATTCTAAAGTTGAATTTCCTTTTGTGGTAAGCTATGATATTGAATATGGTAAAATCGTACATCATTGGCATATTGCACAAGCCATGGGAAGGCAAAACGATCAAAATGACTTCAGAGTTAAAGAATGATACTATTACCCAAACGTATCCGGTTGATGAAAAAGGTGAAATTGATAAAAATGGCGCTACCATTGAAAAATATATACGCATCAAAAAGTAGTTGATACCTCAGCTGCTTATCACTTTCACTAAAAAACCAGAGACGATATAATCCCTCTGTTTTACTAACTTTTTTATTGAAATCCAGCCATCAGGTTCGCTCTCGTGAAGTGTAACCTTAGGATTCTTTTGTTCATCAAATAATTATACAACAATGAAAATCAAAATCGCTTATGCTCTTTTATGTTTCTGCATGATCATGCTGAAAACGCTTGCGCTATCCGCCGGAGAAAAAACGGAAGCCGCCCCTGCCACTGGGGTCCCGACTATTACCACTGCTCCTGCCAAGGATCTTCGTAATACATCGGTTACGCTAGGTTGTCAACTAACCGATAATGGAGGCAGCGCTGTTACCGCCTTTGGGTTGGTCATGAGCCTTCATCCTAATCCTGACTTAAACGCTCAGATTAGCACAGGCTCAAACCCCAATTCCATATTTTATTTTTTCGATCTTAAGCAAAATACAACCTATTACGTACGCGCTTTTGCGACCAACAGCTCCGGTACGGCATACGGGAACGAAGTCAGCTTTACCACACTCAACATCACGCTGACTCTCGCTGCTGTTACCACCAATGTTGCCACGAACATTGATATTACATCGGTCACGCTGGGTGGCAATGCCACCGATGATGGAGGAAGTGATATTTACGAAAAAGGGGTAGTATGGGGCCCGCATCATGATCCTGTAATGCAGGATGACCAGGCAAAGTCATCTGTGAGTCGTGGCCTTGGTGCCTGGTCATCGGATATTCAGGGACTTTTTCCAGGTACAACCTATTATGTGCGCAGTTATGCGGGTAACAAAACAGGCCTAGCTTATGGGAATGAAATCAGTTTCAGGACCTCTGCACCTCCCCCTTCCTGGGTCCCCGCTGAGGTTACGACCAATCTTGCCACTATTGCCACCAATAACGGGGAAACAACGGTCAATCTGAGTGGCAATGTCAGGAATGACGGGAACAGTCCTGTTACCAGCAGAGGGTTTGCAATTGGCCTTCATCATAATCCCTCTATGACAGCGCGTGGAGGTGGGATTGTATGCGGTTCTGGCACTGGTGCTTTTATAGATAGAATGGGTGGATTTATCCCAAATACTACTTACTATGTACGTGCTTATGCGACCAACAGTTTATGCACGGCATACGGGAATGAGATCAGCTTCAGGACCCCCTTTTTTGGCAGCGTGGTGATGATTTCGGACAACATCAGTACACCCACGACCTGGTCAAAAGGGAATGTTTATATACTGGATCGCACCATATGTATTGATGCAACACTCACCATTGAGCCGGGCACTGTTGTAAAGTTCAAACCGGGCACCGGCATACACACCAGGAATGCAGGGATCGAGGCGATCGGGACCCCGTATGATGTCATTATTTTTACGGCTTACAGTGATGATTTATACCTGGGGGACAACAACGGGGACGGGGCTGCCAGTGTCCCTACCAAAGGATACTGGGGTGGTATCCGGTTGCAGGCCAGGGCGCCCAGTAATTTTACCTTTTGCAGCATCCTTTATGCAGGCAGCGACAACCCCGATGCTGCCGGGACCGACCAGGCGCTCAGGATCAATACGGCGTCGGAGGGCTCAACTTTCAGAAATTGTACAATCGCGCATACACGCGGCGGCTCTGATTATACGAGAGGGGCAGTGATGTTCGACGAGGTTTACAATTGCGTTTTTACCGACAATGTGTTGTATGATAATGGTGCCCCTATCGTGGCGGATTGGTGTGGAAGCGCCAATTTCCTGGCAGCATCCAATATTTTTTGGGGCGGGGTTGGTGAGAAAAATGCACTGCAGGGAATTTTTCTCAACCGCACGAATCATGGATTCACAAAAAACACAAAACTTTCAATTACCTCAATACCTTATGTTATAAATGGCATAAACGGCGCCGGCATCGACCGGGGTATCAAAGTAACCCTGGCCGATGGGGTCATTGTAAAATTTCTACCGGGGGCCGAACTGGACCTATACAGCAAAAACAACAGCGGCATTGTCAACGGGCAGGGGCCGGGTGTGGTGTTCACAACTTTTGCCGATGACGCCGGCGGTGACAGCAATGGCGATGGAAACCTCACCGCTCCGGCCAATGGCGACTGGAAAGGAATTTATGACAAAGATATTGCCACCTGGCTTACGCAGCCCAATATTAAGTATGGTTCGCATTAAATGGAAAATTTAAGAGGTATATGACCGGCCGTCAAAACGACCAGGCCTGATCTTCCTGGAAAATATTTTTTACTAAATATCAGAGAACTAAATTTATGAAAACCCTTTTCCTGGTCATCGCCTTGAATACATTGGCAGCAACTATTTTCGCCCAATGCAATTCCACGGAAGAGGTGAATAACATGCCAACTGTTTATTCCAAAGGATATTCGGAAAGTTATATGCCTACTGCGGAGCAGGAGAAATACCTGACCGGCATTTTTATTTCGGTAATAGAACCTGCTTTAAAAAGCACAAAAGGATTAAAAGGGGACTGGGAACCCATGGGAGTTTTGAAGGGAACACCATTAGTATCACAGAATGGCCTGTCAAGGTCGGATATTCAAATGTACATGAACCTGATGGGATGCAAGGACCATAAAATATATGAAAAGCACGAAACAGGATTGATTATCGAATTTTATTTAAATAGTTTGCATGGAGTTTCGATCCGGTGTGAGCATACAGAAAACCAGATTGTTAAAAACAAAAATGTAGAAGTTACTGTAGCGGATATGCTCGATGGCAGGCAAATCTATTGCCTGTACAAACCAACAGTGTCAGATAAATATGCAAATGTCGCCTACTTCAGAAAAACAGGTGATGCGCACTATTTCATCATAGCAAAGCCGGGTGTTCCTTTGTTTGTTCCCCTTACGGTTCGCCAGGCTCTGGAAATTAATAACAAGAATTCCCTGCAAAAAATAGATGCTTTCAAACAGCAGTTACTCTCACCTGATTTACAGCCAGCTACCAGGGCTGACTACGAAAAAAGCATGGCAAAGGATTTCGCAACGTATCGAAGCAGTTACACTGACCCGGAAAAATTCATTTCGGACCTGATAACCGAGCTGGAGAATTTAAAGAAGGGTGGGATAAAGGGAATTCAGTTTTTTATTGACTTCTATACAAAATCAGTGAACGTGGTAACTGAATATTTAAAAACCATACCCGCTACAGAATTAGAAAAGCCTCTGATTAGCGGAACTGAATTTTTAAATCGTCCCTATATCAGTCTTGATGACGAACAAAGCGGACTGAACTCAAGACTTCAGGATGCAAACAGCCAAAGTGAGTATGTTACTTACGTTATGTTGAATCCGGCGTATTTAAACACTACCATTTCCAAAGCAGCGCCACAATTCCTAACGGTCGAAATACGCATACAAGGTGGCTCAGCTGTCGCTTTAAAAGCATTTAATGATTTTGAGGCAAATCTTGATTTAAAAAAATTGCAGGATATGCTGGTAAAGTAAAACAAGGTGCGAAGGCTCTGTCAATGTTGATTGCGAGAGAATCTGAAATCATTAACTAATTAACAATCAATCATTTTTAACAATAAAACATTTATTCACCTAAAACCAGAAACAATGAAATCAACAATCGCTCTCGGCTTTTTCATGACCATGTTCATGACTGTATTCGCGCAATCAACCGACGTCCGGATATTACTTTCTGACGCGAAAGGGAAGCCGCTAAGTCCACTGGAACCAGTAACGGCAAGAGTTAAGGAAAATAATAATGTATTTGAAATAAGCGAAGCAACTTCTGCAAATAGCTATACAAGCATTCAGGCAACTTTCTTCGGTTTTTCTAGTCCGGTTGATCTTTCTTCCATGATCGAATTGTACAAATTAGAAGTAACGGGTACAAAGCGGATATTTTCGGTGATCTCAAAAACAACGGCATCCGAGAAAATCCCCGTTACATTTAAAAAAATAATAACTGATGCAGCCACGCCTGTAAGCAGGTATATCATTGGAATATCAAACTATCTCGCAACCGGCGAATATGCATTAATCAACAAATCAACGCTTACAAGCAAAGGAAACATTATAAGTTGTTATGCATTCTCGATTAAGTAATGGAAGTTGTTCTTTAATACCCGGGCAATGATGATAAAAAGATATCTTTTTATACTGATCGGCTTATGCTGCTCTATTTGTTCTTTTGCACAAAGAGAAACCTTCAATATTGCCACTTATACCATTCTTAAAGGTTGGGAAAAATCGACAAAAGAAGGAGCTGTAAGTTATATCGCTACGGACAAGGATAAAGGCACTTATTGCATCATCAGCATCCATGCAAGCCGGACCAGCAGAGGAACCGCACAGGAAGAATTTGACAGGAGCTGGGCTGAACTTGCAGCTACACCGCTTAAAATTAGCGCAGCACCTCAAACAGGTAAAGTTGCCGATGAAGACGGACGCGAAGTGATCCTTGGCATGGCAAATTTTATTAACGGGAACCTGACAGGGACAGCCATGCTTTCAACTATCGTTGGTTTTGACCTGACCACCAATATTTTAACCATGACCAATGTGGAAGGCTATCGAAGCGACATTGATAAATTCTTTGAAGGATTGACATTAAGAAAAGATCCTTCTACAGTTAAAAACGCATTTGCTGCAACTACAAACTCTCAATCCGCATCCAAAGTTAATTCTCCGCCCGTCTTTAATACAAAAAATGGAATTGAAGGTGTCTGGATGGGCATTTATATGAAAGCATTTTATGGCGACCCGCTCACTTTGGGCCACACCATCTGGAAAACTTTTTACAGTAACGGCCAGGTATATGAAGCTATACCCGACATTGGGTTTGCTGGATTTAACAAAACTGAAAGCGAATCCAGTGAAGTTCAATTCTGGAACAGGTATATAAATAACGGTACCGGAAAATGGATTATTAAAAGACCGGGTGTAATTGATATAAATGTAAAACTGAACGAAAGGGGTAACATGGTTATCAGCGCCCAGTATTATCAACATTGTAAACCGGTGGATGGTCTAAAGCTAAATGGCTCCTGGACATCGTATGCTGATCCGGATGATCCTGAACTCGACAGGGGAGCATTCGGGCAGAACGCTTTAATCCGCTTTTCCGCCAATGGACAATTTACCGATGAGGGTATTTTTAATTCTGCATTGCAATTTCACAGGGACGGCTCTTCTGTTACAACTGCCGGCAGCGGCACTTACGAAATCCGTGATTATTCAATAATCCTCAGGTATAACGACGGACATATAAAACAAGCCGCATTAACAGGTTTCCTCTCGCTCGACCCGGCAGTGGATGATATAACAATTTGCATTAGCCGGGTTAAATTCAGTAAACGAAGAAAGTAGCAGATATAAATAGGCACAGACTCCTTCTTAATATTCTTGTTTACAATTGCTGGCCCAAGTTTTCCAACACAGCAATAAAAATGCAACATATGAATAAAAGATCGCAACAAACAGACTAACACCTCCTTTATTTGAAAAGTATATTTGATAAAAAGTATTTACGAAAAAAAATCTCAACATGGAACAGCAAAAACAAAACAAGGAATTTATCATCCGCTACCTTAATTCCATTAGCGGCATCTCAAAAACAACGGAATTGATGGAGCAATATATGACAGATGAAGAACATTTAGAGCATATTGCTTTTTTTGAAGTAGCGTTTCCCAGGTATGAAATGTTTGCCGATGAGATGACAGCTGAAGGCAACAGGGTGGTAGTCCGGGCAAGAATGAAAGGCTGCCACGAAGGAGAACTTAATGGCATCTTACCCACACACCGTAAAGTCGAATTTTCTTTTGTAGTCAGTTATGAAATTGAAAATGGAAAAATTGCACATCATTGGCTTATTGCCGACTCAATGACTTTAATGGAACAACTGGGATTAATGAATATGAATGCATAATTGACAGGAAGAAGTGAACTGCCTGTTTAAAAAAATAACCTAGTCAGTTCGGGAGCTTATGAATATTTCTGCAATGGATGCTATAATCTTAATGATCCAATAATTGATATGTATGGCAATAAAAGTGGCTCATGAACTAAAAAGGCAATAAAATCGAAACCTCAATAATTGCTTAACATCAGCCAAAACTTCTGGGTTAGATGCTTTATCCATCCAACTTGTCTTAATACCTGTAAAACCGATAGAATTTCCCTAATAAGAAGAAATTCAATCGATTTTACTTTTCCATACTCTTCTCCTGTTTCCAAATCATCATTTTTTAAAAGAAATTATTTATGAAAAGTTTCATCAAACTTTGTGGAATTAAAAAATTAATCATCCTGTCCATCATGTGTGTTTTTTTATCGCCTGTAAAAGCACAGTTTTTTAATAAGTTAAAGGACAAATTAAATAAAACTGTCGACAAATCAGTTAACAAAGCTTTGGGTATTGATAAATCAGCATCAGAAATAGAAAAAAAAGAAAATGCTGCAAGTGACCAATACAGTGATGAGACAGAGAATAACGAAAAGCCCATTTTTGCAGACAAAGTACCGGTAAATGGAAAGTTGCTATTGAAATTAAAAAAAGAAGACAGATTTTGGGGCGGCTATATTCAGCTGCAAAGCCAGCCCAAAAAAGGAGTTGTTAATCCCAATATCCTCGATTATATACAGGCAAAGGTGGGAAGTTTTTACGATAAAGGTGAAATAAGCAATTATGCCGTTTATTTTGATGGGAAAAGACTGGAAAATGATTCTTTACTAATTCCATTACGCCCGGAATTTAAAACTTATGATAAAAATAAGACGAAATTTTTTACTGAGACAGAAAGCGCAGGAACCTATACGGCAGCTTCAGGAATATCTCATCCAATAACTAAATCAACTTTCGCTTTTAAATGGAATGGGAAAAACTATGGACCATTTGACGGTGGAGGTGAAAAAATGCTTATTTTAAAATCACTGACTGATGGTAAACCAACAGAAAAATTTTATGGATTTGGCAATCAAATGGTCAAAGTAAGTGAAAAACAACGTAGCCTGCAGGGTTTGATACAAACTGAAAATGAATTGATATATGTAAAGGATTATTTTTTATATACACTGGAACCAACTTATCCCGCCGGTACAATGGCTTTTGCGCAGGGGGTAAAGGTACACACCTTTTCTAATGGCAAAACAGTGGCTGTTGTTAAAATCCCTGATATATCCTCAGAAAATATGATTAATGGAGGTAAATATTTTTCGGAAGTGTATGGTACCGATAGTTGTCATGTAGTTTGTATTGTTCGACAAAAGAACACAGTACAAAAAGAAACAGATACCGAGAATTATAACACAATGGAAGCTTACGTTGATTATACTACCAAATTGGATTATCCCGTAAATATTACTAAAAAGAATCTGTTGCTGGCAAGCAACCCTGCCAAATCCGTTATTTATCAGTTACACACCTTGTATTATCCAGATGGAAGCAAAGAAACAATTGATAATGTTGGAGATGCACAAATCATAAATTTTAATGGCAAAGATTATATCGTGTGGTTTGAAGTAATGAAAGCTGCTGATGGACAACATGAGGTTTATGTGTCTCAAAAAGAGCTGTAATTAATTCACTTCCAAACATTGGCTATTCTTGGAATATTCTGATTTATAAAATTATTTTTTCACACGAACAGGAATTCAAGCTGAAAATATCAGGATAAATTGCACAAGTATCAAAATATTAAACAAATTATAAAAACCCGAATCTGACCGCCCTTCGTTTGAGCGATAGCGGTAACGAGGGGTTGATGCAACATTATATGACAGACGAAGAAATGTTGGGGCATATTGCTTTTTTTGATGCGGCATTTCCAAAATACGAAATGTTTGCCGATGAAATAACAGCAGAAGGCAACAGGGTTGCAGTCCGGGCAAGAATGAAAGGCTGCCATAAAGGTGAATTTAATGGTATTATACCGACACAGCGGAATGTTGAAATTCCTTTTGTAGTCGGTTATGAAATTGAAAATGTCAAAATTGCGTATCATTGGCCTATTGTCAATCAACTTGCTTTGATGGAACAACTGGGCTTAATGAATGTGAATATGAAAGTTGCATGCAAAATAGAACTGGTTGTTCTATAAAAAAACAACCAGTTCCAACTTTGATACCAATGCGAAAAAGAGACATTTGATTTTTTATTATAAGACCACTTCCAGAACAGAATGAATCTCCAGTTCTGAAACCACAACTTTCGAGACACCATTCTGAAAATCAATTTTAAGCTCTTTGCCTTCGGGTTGTAACACAATCTTAGCTGGCATTTTTATTGTATGAATACTGACATTCAGATCTTTCAATGAAGGAATTTCATCATATCCGATCGCCGTTTGGTTGGTATGTTCGCCGGCCATATTAATCAGGTTCACATACATTTTGCCATTAAGTTGATTAGTAGATACATGAACAAGGTGTGATCCGGTTACTTTCACCAAAGGATCAGGAAACAGTTCAGCAATTTGATTACCAATAAAATCCCGAAGCACCGGGGATTTATATTCGAGATAGGCTGAACCCGCGTTGAAATAAACTCCAGCCACCTTTCCTTTTCCAAAATTATTAATCGAAGTGGAGATTTTGTTCACTTTGTCTCTGAAATCGCTGCTATTGTAGAAATTAGAAATCGAAGTGACGCCGGACTCCAATTCTACCTTTGCAATTGCGGAGCGAATTGCACCTATTTTATCAGATTTAGCAATAAAAGCCTGTTCTTCATCACCTCTCACGAGCGATTTGATTCCGAGCTCTTTTTCAAACAATTTTGCAGTTTCGGTTCCGATAATCAATAGGTTGCCACCATCTGCCGCATATTTTTTCAGTTCTTCGAGAAATGAAGCCTCCAGGTAATCGCATTCAGGAATAATAATCAAAGGGTATTGATTCATCTTTCCACGAAGGTGATGCTCCATCAGGATCTCGACCGATTGCTGGCCATCAAGCACAAGATTCAATGCTCCCTGCAACATTCCGGTTCCGTTTGAAAAGGGTCTTGAACAATTTTTCTGATACGAAGCTGTCGGATACAACAATGCGATTTGCGGAATCGCCTTTGCCTTGTGAACGAATTGCTGCCGTGCACGGCAGAATGTGGCAATCTCCGAAAGAGTTGAGGCAAGCCATGGCTTCAGGGACAGGTCGCGGTTCTGCTGAAAATAGAACTGAACGCCGCCACCCATCGCCATAATCTCCGCGGCCTCCTGTTCCAGCTGAACAGACGATTTCACGTTCATCGGCATCTTCCCGCCGTTCCACGAAAATCCCCATGCCATTAAATCCCAAGGCTTTCCCTGAGGTGCCAAGCAACGGGCTTCGAAAGCCGAGCGGTAAACCCCGTTTTGTGGAGTTACATCTCCTGATAAATAATCTACGTCAACGGCCACTTTTTCGGGCATTAATGAGGAATATGCCCAGTTACTTGTAATCTGAAATCCCGGATTGTATACATGGATTGCTGTAATATATTTATTCAGGTGTTCGCGAAACAAGCTTCGCGTATATTCCATGAATTCAGTATAATACTTATCTGAAGATTTTCTCGGAATTTCGGTGATTCCGGTTTCTTTTGTAAATCGTTTCAACGATGCTTCTCCATAATCGGGTTCGACTGCCCAACATTCACCGTCAATCCAGGCTCCGTCGACATGGTAATCACTAAGTTCCTTTAACTGTGGAATCATATATGTATCAAGGTATGGACTGAAAAACGATGTTTTCTCAGTGCTCCGTTCGCCGTTGGCCTTAACGATTGCCCAATCGGGGTGCTCTTTCACAACTTTACCATCCCAAACTCCCGAAAAGTGCATAAGCAGCGCCACCTTGTTCTTTTCAGTTACTTCCCGAAAGAGCTTCAGAGGATCTTTCTCAAATCCTTTCACATGGAAACCCACCTTCGTCGGATAGCTCGATATTCCCGGGTGACCTTTACAATCGATCTGGATAAAATCGGGGTGAACTTTGGTCAGAAAGGTATCAACCATTTCGAGCGTCAGTGTTATGCCGGCATCCGTAATATCCTCACTGGCATGCAAATCGAAATGAATGCCGAAAAAGCATTCAGCCCTTTTCAATTTTTCGGTTGATTTTTGAGGTTGCGCCAGGGTAATCAAGCTTGTGAACGCAAGCAGAAAGAGTAGGGTTAGCTTAAATTTGTTCATAGTACCAATTGTTTTAAAAAATTCTAGTTCTAAATCAAAAAGTCAGGAAAATTATCCTTCGTAATTACTTAAAGGTCAGATTTTTGAAAGATTTCTTTCCAAATTTTTGGAAGTTTTACTTTACTTTGACTTCATTTTATGCGAATTTGGCAAGTCAGGCATGGTTCAACAAGCATTACTGGTCGTTGTCCGTGTAAAGATAGTGAGAAAAATATCTGTAAAAAACTTATAATTTTGATTCATCTTTTTTAATTGAATCTAAAATGAAAGAAATTCTAATCCTTTGCATTGCCCTTTTAATGACTACTGAGAGCATCGCCCAAATCCGGATCGTGAAGAACGGTAAATCAACAGGCAGGATCTTTGCTGACCAGCGCAACAACACAGATAAACAGGCGGCACTTCTTTTTAATGACTTCATTAAAAGGATTTCGGGAGCAAGTTTGCCAGTTGTCTCAACCAATGCACAGTTCAAAAAAGGCGATATCATTATCGGAAGCTTTCCAACGCCAGGTTTTGCCAATAATTCATCCGGTTTAGAAGAAGATGGATTCAGATTCTCAAGTAATGATTCAATTTTCAGGATTGCAGGCGGCAAGGGATCAGGCACCGTTTACGGCGTTGTCACGTTGTTGGAGGATTATTTCGGTGTGAATTATTATGCCGCAAATGCCTGTAATTTTCCTCATAAAACTGATTTATTGCTCCCTGCAAACATCAGCAGAACTGAAAATCCCAGTTTCCGATACCGGCAAACGCAGGCGTATAGTATGGCCATGGATTCACTTTATAAAATATGGAACCGGCTGGAAGAACCAAAAGAAATTTTTGCCGGGAATTATTGGGTGCATACTTTCGACCGGATTTTACCCTCACGCAAGTTTGGTGAAGCTCATCCGGAATTCTATTCCTTCATCAACGGACAGCGACGCCCCGGTTCGGCCAGCCAATGGTGTTTAAGCAATCCTGCTGTTTTTGAGGCGGCTGTCCATCAGATCGATTCCATATTCAAGGCCAATCCGGATCAAAAGATGATATCCGTAAGTCAGAACGACGGCAACAATACCAATTGTACTTGCGATTTGTGCAAAGCGATTGACGAAGAAGAAGGAAGTCCTTCGGGAAGCATCATCCGCTTTCTGAACAAACTGGCAACCCGATTCCCCGATAAAGAATTCTCTACACTCGCTTACCTCTATTCCGTTTCTCCTCCCAAACATGTGAAACCACTTCCGAATGTGAATATAATGTTGTGCAATATTGATTGTTACCGCGAAGTCACCTTAACGGAGAATGCTTCGGGCCGGACTTTTATGAAAAACATGGAAGGGTGGTCAAAAATCTCGGACAATATTTTTGTGTGGGACTACGGAATTAATTTCGACAATTTCGTTTCACCGTTCCCGAATTTCCACATCCTTCAAACAAACATGCAGTTGTTCAAAAAGAACAACGTGAACATGCACTTTTCGCAAATCGGCGGAAGCTTTGGGGGCGATTTTTCGGAACTCCGGAGTTATGTGGTGTCAAAGTTACTTTGGAATGTAAACTGCAATGTCGATTCGGTAATACAGTCATTTCTAAAAGGATATTATGGCAATGCCGCTCCTTATCTCTACCAATATATGAAAATACAGGAAGGCGCTTTGCTGGGAAGTAATATTCCTTTGTGGATATACGATACTCCAATCACCCATAAAAACGGGATGCTGAATGCCAATCTGATTTCGAGGTACCGTAAGCTTTTTGATGATGCAGAAATGGCTGTGGCTTCGGATAATACCTTTTTGAAGCGTGTACAACAACAACGCCTAACAATTCAATATGCAGAATTAGAGATTGCCCGGACAAGCGCATTTGAAGATGTGGAAAGGATTAAAAATGAGTTGGCTCTTTTTAAGAAGAGGGCTCATGAGTTGGGCGTCACTATCCTAAATGAACGGAGCAATACCATCAAAGAATACTGCGATTTGTACCTTAAACGAAATCTGCCCAATCCGAGAAAAAGCCTGGCCCATGAATCCAAAATTACTTATACTTTGCCTCCCAATAAACCGTATAATCTCATTGCTGACAAGGCATTGACTGACGGTCTTCTGGGCGGAGCCACCTTCAACGAAAGTTGGGTAGGCTGGGAAGGGAAAGATGGTGAACTGATCATCGATCTGGGTGAAGTGAAGGAAATTGAAACTGTAGAGGCGGATTTCCTGCATAAACTGGGTGCCTGGATACTTCTTCCTAAAAGTATGACTTGCTATACATCAATTGATAACCAGGACTTCAAACTGATGGGCAAACAAGAGATAAAGGAAGACCGGTCAGTCGAAGTGAAGTATGTAAATATCGGGATTACTGCAAATGAAAAGATAAAAGCGCGTTACATCAAAATACACATCGAAACCATCGGACTTTGTCCTTCGTGGCACTATGGTGTTGGTTATCCCGCCTGGTTTTTTATAGATGAAATTTGGGTATACTGAGCAACATATTTCAGATCAATATCATTCACAAATATTTTTCAGAATACGATCGTTTGGGTTGTCCCATTCCTGATTAGTTTAGAAAAAGTCATCGTTTTTCCACAAGTTAATGTTAGGAGGATTTATTCTCCCTGGCATTCAACTGCAATATCATATTCTTTATAATATCCATGCACCTTCCTGAATTTCATATAATTCCAGGCACTGGGAAGTTGTGGTGTTATTTAAAAACCGTTCAAAGCTACTGGTCGGATTCCGTACAGACCTTCCGTAAAAATCCGGCAATACAATCTGCTTTCAGCTGACAGGTGCCACTGATTTCCTTCCGGAAAAACCTCAACATGGTAATGGACATACTCGCCAAATAACCGGCGGTTTGAATAATAATTGCAGAAATTTTAAGCCGTGATCAAGGTCGCCTGCATCAAAGGTGCTTCAAAGATTTGTTCCAAATTGAAATTTCATTGAATGATCGATCCGGCAAATTCTAATCCAGACCTGATGATAGACAATTCTTTTCGAATTCAAATCCGATTTATAAACGGGTCTAATTTTCTGCATTTGAAATGCCGGTTAATCATTATTGTGAACTGAACAACTGAAATCTTAAAGCTCTGATTCCGTTCTCCTGATTTCTCTGGTAGCCTCAATCATTGCCATATATCCGTCCACCGGAATATATTCTGGAATGGAATTTCCGGACCCAAGACCGTATCCGTTTGCAGTTTTGCGGAATAATGTACCTTGCTCTAAAACCGTCTGAAAAACTTTTTCTGGCTTTTCCAGAACAAGCAAATTCAGGTCGAAACCTCCGAAAAGCCCAATCCGACGGGAATATTTTTCAATCCATACTGGAAAAGGTGCAATCTGGTCCTCGTTAGAATGCTTGGCATCAATGCCTAAATTGATGATATCATCCATCAGGGGGAAAATATTTCCGCACGAATCGAGCAAAAACTTTTTGCCCGAACGATGGACCTGGTCAATCACCTTTTTGTATTGAGGTAGAATAAGCTGGCGAATAATGTCGGGATCGAGTAAGGTGGAGGTTTTATGTCCAAGGTCATCTCCCATCCTGAAAAAAACAAAGATATCCGAATATTTTTCGATCACACCCTGCCACAATGTTTCCCAAAGATCACCTATTTTCTTGAAAATATCGGCAAAAAGGTCAGGGTCCATGCATTGCATCACACACAAATACTCGTATCCGACCAAATCCTGGCTTGCCTCAAAAATGCCATATCCGCAACCTCCATATGCCTTCATTCCCTGTGGCAAAGTTTTTCGGATGGCCTCGAAATGTGGCGTATAGGTTTCCCAAAATATTTTAGGGATATCTTCCCATGGATAGTTTTCGAAATCGGCCCTTGACTGAATTGGCCCTGCAATGCCGCCCATAATGGCGCCATGCCCGGGAAGAATATCACAAATGGCTGCTTCGAAATCGAAGGCGTCGTAAGTCATATCTTTCCAGAAACCAATCACTTTCCGGTAATAGTCTTCCAGTTCATTGTTCTTCAATCCTTGCGATGAGATTTGCTCACCAAGTATTTTGGAGATAAAAGGGGAATCAATATGATGTTCATACAATGGCAAACGGGCAGGCCGCTGGTTGTTCAGAACCTGTAGAATATTTTGATAATCGGGTTCAAACTTCATGGGGAAATTTATTCGTTATTAGAATGATATTATTTCAGCAAGATCATATCTGTTTCAACTTATTACCATACCGCTTTCAAAGTTACAAATCCATTCGCAGGAACAGTTACTTCGGTGCTGATTTTCGCACCTGGTATTTCTTCTTTTTCGCAAAGGTTAATAGCCTTGGGATTCCCGGCAGGCCACGATAACCTGACTATTTCGTCTGTATTCGCCACCGACCTTAAACGCATGATGACCGTTTTTCCTTCTGTTGTAGATTTGAGGATGGAAACTGTTACTGCAGGTGAACCTTCCAAAGCGATCAGCGGTTTGGAAATCGCATTGGTATTGGCAGCCAGCGGTACCAGGGGTTGTGCCTGTTCCAATCCAAAACGGTTGGCAACGGCAGCATCATATGCCCCGTGAAGCAAAATGCGGTAACGAAAGGTGACCGGGCCATCCTGAGTAAGCGGGAAATTGGTGAACCAGTGATTGTTCATTACCCAGGAGTATACGGTTGAACTGGGTTCGAGTTTTTTGAGCCAGGGTTTCCGTTCCCCGCTCCAGGTGCCCGTTTGATTTGCTGTCATGGCGCTACTTTCGATGAGTGGTGCATCCAACGAACACCACGTAATTCCATTCTTTTCGTTGGAGATATCAAGCCAGCGTTGCATGGTAAGCCAGTTTCGATTTCCGGCAGCCCACTGGTCTTTTTCGACCTCCATCACACCCCATGGGATGTCTACCCTGGTAGTTCCTTGCGGAATATCAAATCCGAATCCAAAATGTATACCGTCTTTTTCGGCGAGCGGAAACTTATCGACAATATTGGTAATCTCCACCCAGAGTTGACCCTTTATGAGGCGCACCGAACGGGTGATGGCACGACAACCCGTTGCCTTGGAGGAAACGCGCAATTCAACAACCAGCGGACCAGATTCAATTGCAGAGACCGTGATACTACTGTCTGCCTTCGCATTGTCACTGTCGCCGGGCATCCAGCGAAAGGCATTAAGACCACCGTTCACCTTTGCATCCGCGAAATTACGTCCGGTAGCAATATTAATGAGATGAATAATATTCCCTGTAACCGGATCAATTTTCACCCGCACCTGTTGGTTGTCGAGCGTCATGCCATCCAGTTTGCATCCTTCAGTCAGCGGGCACTTACCGGCCACAACCCGGAAATGACTTGATCCGAATGCCGGAACGTTGGATGCCAAAAATGCCAGTTCTCCGGTCGACAACCGTTGGGACAGAATATCCAAACCCTGATCGTCCGTAACACGATCGCCAGGTAAACTTTCCGATTTGGAAAGTGTCACCAATCCTCCGTGAGGCCATGATTGCGTATTAAACACCACCACTCCTCCCTTTGACGGGCCTTCAACAGGTCCGAGCGCGCCGGATGATTTATCTGTTGCGGGAGCCAATGCGTCATCCAATAATGTTAGGGTACGGTCGCCGGCTTCGCGGAAGTAACTCTGCTTGACCTTCCAAATCGCATCCTGAAAATACGGCTCGGAAGGGTTTTCGGCGCACCAGGTATGCTCGGAACCAAGTGCAATATAACGCCATGCTTCGTCGAAAGTATCACGTGGCGAGGGTTTGCCTGGACGAAGCATCGTCCAAAGTGTTTCTGCTTGCACCAGACGTTCCTTTGCGTTGCGGTTGACGGCAGTCAGGCCTGCCGCAGTACCCAGTCCATCGGTCCAGTATTCGGTAAAGTCGCCTTTGACGACTGGAAGTTGGTCCCCATAATTCGTTTCAATCATTTTCATGATTTCATGACCTCCGGCGATAACGAGGTGCGGAAAGGCATATTTTTCATTCCATTTCCTGACCGCATCCGGAATGTCAGCATCGAGCGGACAATTGTCCCAGAGCGACCACGAAACGACATAAAAATTATAGGGGTTGTCTGTGCGTTCCCGCTTTGATAAAGCACTCAGAAAATTCATGTTCGCACTGTCGGTTTTGATGACAGCCGGAACCTTATCCGGATCGCGCTGGCCAAACCAGGGGCGACCAGTAGTACCACCTTTTGTCATACTACCGCTGTTTCCATAACTACCAGGCTGAAAGAACAATATTTTTGATTTGCCGTCAGGACCAACCCACCAGAAAGGTTTTTCATCGAGACTCCGGCCATTACCAGCCCGGCAAGAGTTAGGCCAGGCCATCATGTAACGTACCCCTTGCTGGGCCATCACAGGCACAAGTCCCCACGACATGCCAGGGATATCCATTTGTTGAAAAGCATCCATTGGAACACCTGTCAGTTTCTGCATCTCGCGACTGAACCGGAACACCTGGAACAATTCCTCATCATTGCACGCACTTGTATTGAGGTTCAAATAACTGGCATCAACACACAGATAACCGCTTTTAATGGACTCAATAACCCGTTCTTTTTGAGTTGGGGTTGCTGATTTCCAATAACGTTCCAGCGGCCAGGTGACTTCGGGATTCCACCGGTAACGTGAACCGATGGGGTAATCTTTTGTCGCTTCACCAAGTTTCATTCCCTCTACAATGTTGGTCTTGTGCAGGATCTCGACATTTCGTTGCGTATTCGTGTAGCCGATATCCACATGCGAGTGGTTATAAATATAAACTGTCCAATGGCGCAGCACCAGCACAGTGACAGTTTTCTTCAAAACCTGAGTTCCTTGTCGAATTGTCAAGATCACCTGCGATTCCTGTTTCACCCCGACCTCTGCAGGTAATAGAACACGGCATTCAGATTGTCCCCCAACAATAGCGGGCACATTGGTGATTTCAGACAAGCCGTTCACCGTCACTTCCACCTGCGCACTGCCTGTAAGCTTTGCATCTTTGAAATTGACCGTGACTTCGCGACCTGGTTTACCATCAGGGCGAAGGCGATAGTATTGTTGCACTATACATTCGATGTCAGCGGGGAAAATAGTTTGATTGGCAGCGATAGATTTGGTTTGCTTATTTTGCCCAAATGCTGTCACACTAAACAGCAATAAGAATAGTAGTTTTAGGTGTCCCATCATTCCTGGTTTGAGATTAAATAGATTTCAGCTAGTCGTAATTGGTTAATTATCCACCCTTGTAACATCTCTGTCAAATGTCAATTCAATAATTGTATCTGGTGAATTACGATCTTTGGGCGTACTCCGAATTTGGACCTTACCGTTCTCTGCAGTTACTTTTACATTTCCTCCAGTGAGATTTTTGACTGACAGCAGCTTTTCTTTAAAAGCGGGTAATTCATGAAGGTCGGGAGCTGCTTCAAAAAGATGAATATAAACTTTCTTACCTTTAAAGGTACAGCCACCCCAACTTCCGTTACGAAACGGGCCACCTTCAGTTCCATAAACCGAAAAACCATATTTTCTGATCCAATCTCCAATTTGGGACAAACGATTAGCCTGATCATCCGGAATTACACCAAATGAATCGGGGCCAACATCAAGCAGCAGATTGCCATCGCCGGTTGCACAGGCTACGAGGTTTCGGAGACATTCCGAAAATGGTTTTACTTTACCATCAGTCCGATACGACCAGCCTCCTCCCGGAGCATCCACCACACACATGCAAGACTCCCAGTCGCGATTGGTTTGATAGGAACCAATGACCTGTTCCGGCGTATCGAAATCGGCCTGAAGTGTCGGGACATGTTCGCCAAAGAAGCTACAACGGTTATTAATGATCGTTTGAGGCTGAAGCTTCCGAACCAAAGCCAGCACCTTATCGGCATGCCAGTATTTAATTGACGCACCAGTTCCAAAACTGTCAAACCAAACCACATCTACCTTGCCATAATTGGTAAGCAGTTCGGTGAGCTGACCAGTCATATAAGTTTCGTACTTGCTATTGTCACCCACTCCATAGTCGGGATGATGCCAATCACGTGGGGAGTAATAGATTCCAAAATGAAGTCCGGCTTTATGACAGGCTTCAGATAATTCCTTTACAACATCACGTTTAAAAGGGGTGTGCATGATCGAATAATCGGTGAATTTGGTATCCCACATGCAGAATCCGCCATGGTGTTTGGCGGTAAAAACTACATATTTCATCCCTGCGTTTTTGGCAATTTCAACCCATTTCGTAGCGTCAAATTTTACCGGATTGAATTTTTTATACAGGTTGTCATAAATTGAATCCCCACCTGTACCTGCAGGACTTCCCCAGGAGCCGTCCAACGGCTTAGGTCCGAGTCGAGACCAGCTAATCTCTGTTCCTGCCACACTCGACATATCCCAGTGGATAAACATTCCAAAACGTGCTTCGCGCCACCATTTCAACCTTTCCTGATTAGAGACATCATTCTGGCCGAAAGCTGGGATTATAACCATCAGAACAATAATAAAAAGGATCGATTTCTTCATTTTTAAATAGTTTTAGGGTCTACCGGAGAACTTATATTATTGAATCACATTTTACTTTCCTTGATATAAATTTTAATATCATCGAGTAATATCGCTTTGGCAATCACCTCCCGGTGAATAACTTCATCAAAACCGCAGACCGAGGTAAGTACTTCCTTGATTCCCTTTGCATAAATTGAATCGAACTCAAGATCAGATGTCAAACGGTTTCCCGTTTCATCGGTGGCACCGAAATGACAACCACAAACCAATGCCTTCAAAATTAAATCATAAGGAAGTTTCAGCTCACAGGCAAGGTGGATGGCACCGGCCAGGCGATCCTCCGAACTAAGTTTGCGCTGCAAGTCGCATCCCACCCTGAAAAGGGTATCGCCCAACGCCTTGTTTTGAAACCGCCTGAGTAAATCGTCGATATGTTCGGTGAGCGATTCAATCGTAAATTCTTCGGGGTATTTCGCTAAAAGTATATCCGCAGCCTGAAGCATCGTTTTTCGGACAATGGCTTTCAATTCACTGTCGGATAACACCTCATATAAATAGGTGGCATCTGGATGGGCAAGATAACCCAGGTAAACAGCCGTGGCATGACCAAGGTTATGAATAAACAACTTCCGGTCGACCCAGGCTTTCATGTTCTCCTTCGGGGCAAGTCCTTCAATTTCGGGGATTGGATTCTTAAATGCCCGTTTGTCGAGAATCAATGTGTTATAAGGCTCCGCAAAGACCTGAAGGATGTCTTCATCCATGTCCTTTTTAAGCATGATGGGGACCATTTTGCCGATGCTTGTCTCTACCAGTCCCACCCGCTCTACCAAAGGATATCCTTCGGGCAGATTTTCGTTAAGCTCGTGGCTCATAAATTCCGCGGCATTACGCAGGTTTTCGGCAATGATGATATCGAGCGGTACGGCGCCTGAAGTTTCGAACCTTCTTATCAATCCTTTGGCAATAAGCGGAATAATAGATTTTAACCCGTTTTGACCAACCGAAACGGCTACAATCCGGGCGGTTGCAATTTCATCGATAACCTGTTCCATATTGCCTCCAAAAACACCCCGAACATTTTTGATGTTAATGACCGTTTCCACATCACTTTTGATCACCACATTGTAGTTGTGCCGGAGGTTCAGCTCATCGATCACTGGCCGGAAAACGTCGATGAAAACAACTTCGTAACCACCCCGGCTAAAAAGCTGGCCAATGAATGAGCGACCAATTTTACCGGCACCAAACAGAACCAGTTTATCATGCAATTTGTCTGTCACAACGATGATATTTGTTTAATGTATTCGTTTTTAAATTCCTGCACTATTTTGAGTTTTTCGCCTTCAAACTTTTCAATATAGGTTCCACCGACATAAAAACAGGTAAATCCTCCGGATGCAACGCCCCATGCAATTGCTTCGGTCAGGTTGAGTTTACCAATATCACCGGTTGTTAACTGCATGGCCATCGAAGCGATGACTCCTCCTGCAAAATTGTCGCCACAACCTGTGGTATCTCCCTTTGATGCAGGATTTCTGGCAATATCTTCAGAGACTTTTTTCGAAACCGGAAGCCTCATCAACTCCGTTTTATCAAACAGGACACCATTCGAAAAAGCGTAAAGCTCTTTGGCTCCGTTTGTAATAATCATCGCTCCGACATTCTGGGCGTAAAAATATTCCGCAGCTTCTGCGATTGTGAGCTTCCCGCTTATTTTCAGCGACTCCTCACAGTCCATGATCAGCACATCGATTAAAAAATAGTTTTCCGGGTCATCGATAAGCGGCCACGGCTGATCCGGGTTTTTCTTTTCGTTGCGAAAATCGAACACCGTGTTCACCACTGTGAGGCAACCATTTCTTTTTGCCTTTTTCAACAAGGAAGTTAAATTGTCGTGAATCTGAGGAACCAGGGCCGTGCCTCCAAAACAGACGATATCAGCTTCGATGAAATCGCCACCCAAAAGGTCGGGCGTATAATCCCATGCCGCTCCGATATTGTTCACGAAAGTCCTCTCACCGTGGTTATTATCATAAGTGACATCAGAAAGGACATCCGTGAAAGGGGTCCTCTTATCAGATATTTTGCGGTAATGATCAACGTTTAAGGGCGTTTTTCTGACAAGTTCCTCAATTAAAGTGGCGGTGTCATCGCTTCCGGTTCCACCATAGAACCGCACTTCAAATCGTTCTTTATTAAGAAGTTGGGATGCATTAATCAGGGAAACCAATCCTGGTCCGCCGATGTTAATTGCATCGGGAGCTTGGCCTCCGGTAATCTCATTACAGATTTCGCCGTACGGGATTCCGGAGAATTTCTCGAGCTCTTCGGTGAAAACCAGTTTCCCGGGCGTAAGCCCGCCATCTCCGGTCTGACGCGAAAGGTATTTTTGAAACTGGGGCGTGTTGAATCGTACCCCCGTGTATAAATAGTCGGCGAGGGCACAACCGGTTCCTGCCACAATTATCTTACCGCTCATCTTTCAAATATATCTTTTGTAATCAGCTGCCAATAAATGGATTGGCGCTTCATCCTCGATGATTTCGGGAAAACGGCCAACAGGAGGATTAAAACAATTGTCACTCGAGTCGTCATTCACGGCGCTTACCTCACCAACAAATACTTTCCCTTTACCCGGTTCACCATAAAAACGGTGATACATTCCCTGTTCGAGACAAATACTTTCACCCGGAGTAAGAATCACTGAATCATAAGGTAGAAAGTGCCGGACGACCCCATCAATTTTCACCGTAAAAGGCTGATCCGAAAAGCCCTCCTTTTCATCTGAGTTGCACAAGTCGACAACCAGGTTACCACCACCGCGGCAAATGATGTCTTCCATTTTGCTCCAGTGAAAGTGCATTGGTGTTTCCTGCATCTCTTCAACAATCATTACTTTTTCGGCATACGACTTTTTATCTTTTTTATAATTGCCGTTTCGTATTGTAAAAAGGATGAGGCCTTGTTTTTGAAAATCACCGTTCCCAAAATCGGTCAAATCCCAGCCCAGCATATTGTCGATTACTTCGCCGCAGGTTTCATATTTGCCTTTCCACTCTTCAGGGGTCCAGAATGCCCAGGGTGGGAGTTTGAAATGCATCTGATCTAAAAACGCTATTGAATTGACAATGTACTGGTTAATTTCACTTCGTTTCATCGTTAAATATTTTAAATTGTATTAATCTGAAATTTTCATTTTTGAAATATAAAACCCGGAATCAACTCTCTTTCAGCTTAAAAGCGCTGAATAACAAATATCCCAAAGCTACCAACAATACCGCCATGCCACCCGTTTGCCCAAGCGAATCGGAGGCAATTCCCATGATCAGCGGAATAACGGCTCCGCCGGCAACTCCCATAATTAAAAGACCCGATATTTCGTTGGCACGTTCAGGTTTACGCCTTAAAGCAGCAGCGAAGATAATCGAAAACACATTGGCAACAGCCAGTCCCAGAATAAATACCATGGATAAAATTCCCCACAGGTTTCCAATAAAAAGCATAACAAGTAAAGCCGGAATGGCAATGAACATACTCACAATGAAGAATTTTCGTCCTGACAGTTTTACCAGAAGGATGGCGCCCGCAAAAGACCCGACGGTTCTGGCAATAAAATAAAGGCTGGTTCCAAGTCCGGCTTTCTCCAGCAGAATACCACATCTTTCCATGAGGAATTTGGGAATCGTCGTATTTAAACCAACATCAACCCCAACGACGAAGACAATCGCAAGAAACAACATCAATATAACCTTGTCTTTCAATAGGCTGAAAGAGGATGCAAATGAAGATCCGGATTGTTTTACAGGTTCTTCATGAATTGGTGTTGCCCACAGCCAAAATCCGGAAAGGATTGTGATATTGGCAAAAATCACGAAGACCAATTTCCAGTTTCCAAAGCTTACTGCGGCTACGCCAGCTAAGATCGGGCCCAGGAAGGAAGCAATTGCCTTAATAAACTGGCCAAGTGTTAAGCTGCTTGTCAGCCTGTCACCTCTTACAACATTGGTCAGCAGCGGATTCAATGAAACCTGGATAATCGTATTCCCGATTCCCAGCAAACCAAATGCAACAAGCATCATCGGAAAACTGTAGCTGATCAGCGGTAACAGCATGGCCAGAAAGGTGATGACCATGCTAAGAATCACCGTATTTTTGCGGCCCAGCTTGTTCATCAGGAGTCCGGTCGGTACCGAAAGTACAGCAAACCATAGAAATAAGGTCATCGGCAAAAGGTTGGCCAAAGTATCGCTAAGAATAAAATCCTGCTTCACATAGTTGGTCGCGATGCCCACCAAATCGACAAACCCCATTACAAAAAACCCAAACAGGACAGGTAGTACTTTATAAACTGATGAATTTTCTTTCACTTTTATGTTTTAAAATAGTTAAATTCTCTTATAAATTATTGATCTTATATATCATAGCCGCAATCTCCTTCATCCCGTTTAATAGCTCAATGGTCAGGTCAAAGTTTTTGATTTCTCCGGGTTCGAGGTATTCAAGAATACCCCCGTTCCGGGGATCTACCCGTCCGCCTACATAGCAATTACAAGGTTCCATTCCCATCACATAATCACCTTCACCCATTTGTTTCCATTGCGTGAAATTGAAAAGCTGCTTTTTATTGAAGTGAATTGCCGCGCCTATTTTAAGCTTTTCATTAATTAAGGCAACGGAAGTATTACCATTTGGATCTGATTTCAGGTTATGATAGAATACCTGCTCCGAATAGTCAGGCGTGGGCGTTTGACACTGATGGTATTCGGCCTGACCGTTTATTGCGTCCTGATCCCTGGGTGTTAGCCGCTGTGTAGGTGTCACTAACATCGCGTTTTCGTCAAGCAGAGGATACCCCATGTTAAAATGAAACAACAGCATGAGTGTTTCGCGTTTGAAGCCACAATTCTCAACCGTGTTTTGAATGAAGATTTTGTTCTCTCCATACCGGCAGGTGATTTTCCTGCCAAGTACCAAATTCTCACCGAAAAGCCTGGCTTCCCTCATTTTACCACTGATTGTCAGCACCGGACCATCGTCGGTCCATTCGGTTGAAGCACAGACCTCTTCGCCTGGAGTATTTGCAATCCGGCCATGTAGCGGGAAAGATTCCCCATTTTCGATACAAGGATTACCCACATTGCGTAGACCACACGTAGTAAGGAAACCGGCAAAATAATTTCGTAAAAATCCTATACCGTTTTCATTGTAATATTCAGGAGCCACAATTCCGGCTTTTGCTATATAGCTGCAGTTGATCCCTTTAAATGATAATCCGGCAATATCCAAACACCTGTCTGGAAGAATTGTAAATTCCAGCCCTGAACCGGTTTTAACATCGAAGGCTTTTACTCCTTTGGCTTTTCCACATGAAAGTGTATACTCTTTAATTCCAAATAGTTGACTGATGTCACCCGTATATTTGAGCATCTCCCTTTTACCCAGTTTTTTTGTTTCCATGTTATTGTGTTATTCCAAGCGTTACTATTTCGTGAGGTTTCAATTTCACATTAATCGATTTTCCCTGAATGTCAGGCGATTTCTCATTTTCGAGGGGAAACTCAATCACATTAAGTCTTCTTGCCGATTTAATTGCAATGGGTAGATTAATCGTGGCTGTTGTTTCCTTTCCTTCTACCTCAACCAACCTGACGATTAACTCCTCTCCCTCTTCTGCCTGTTTCACTCCTGACATTATGATGTTTGCCGGAGAGACCGAGAAAAAGGATTCTTCTTCAGGGCGGGTTGCATGATTCTTCGCAAGCGCCAAAGACGGTGGTTCTGCAGCATAAACCGGCACATTAAAGTCTTCACCTTCAGTCCATACCTGGTTTTTCCAATCACCGGCATGAGGATACAATGCATAGCTGATGTTGAATTTGCCAAGGTTCGGATAGATATCAGGGTCACCGGCAGACCGCATGAGCGTGAGCCGCAACTCGCCATTGTGATATGAATGGCCGTATTTTGACCGATTTATAAGAGCAATCCCGGTCTTTCCGTCGGTTACATCCACCCACTTTTGTGCAGGAACTTCCTGTCCATCATTTGATTCCGCAGTAATGCCATAATCATTCCGGTGTTTTATCGATTCAGGTATTTCTTTACCTCCAATTTTCCCGTTGGCAGGTCTTTCAACAACATCGAAAGGTACCTGGTTGTAAAATCTTGAATCCTGCATAGCAAGTGGAAAGACGGCACGCAACATAGGTGAATCCGTCGAATCACTTCCCGTCTCGAGCCAATGTACTTCCATATCGTAGGCAATTCGTGGATACGAACGATACAGATACATACGCTCTATAAACCGCGATTTGCCCCAGGTTTTAACTGTTTCGATGCAGGCCCTTACCGGTCCGTCTTCGACAACTTTCACACTTTTAATATCCGTAACATCTTCTATTTTAACATTTCTATTGAGTACCCACGATTTCATCCCCCCTTTTTTATCTTCCATGAAGATCCTTAAAGTGTTGAGTTGTCCACCGCTTTTGACGCACTCGGTATTGGTGCGCTTGTCGAAAAGGCTAACAACACCACCGGTTTTCATGTCAACTTTTACCTTGAAAAAATCAGTATCAAAAGTATTGTCTTTAAATGTAATAGGTTCGTTATTTTCACCCATTTTCGTCACATCGACATAGAAGGTTTTATAACCACCTGCCGGAAACTGATCGACAATAAACTGTACTTTGGAAGTAAATCCAGGAGGCGTCACTTTCGCCCAGACAATTTGAGCAGGATAGGTCTTTCCTGAACCATCACGAACAAGGACGGTAGGAACTTTTCCCTGCCCTTTATCGACCGGAACGATGTTTTTCGAATCATAGAAATTTCCCCAGCTACTTGCCTTTATTGAAACTGGCTCGCTGTGAGAATATACATTCGCCTCAACAATGGTTTTCCGGGCGTTTGGCTGAAGATTATAAGCGACAATGGGTTGACCCATACCGGTTTTGAATTTCACTTCATCGGCCATTTTACGGAATGCATTATCCCCCAATTCTTTTGATTTGCGAAGTACTTCAGTATAACGTGCAACAGCTTCCTTATTGGCCTCGTTAATTGCCGATCCTGGCAGAATGTCGTGAAATTGATTGAAAGTCACAGTTGTCCAAAGATCGCGGAGTTCATCAGCAGGGTATTTATCGCCGTTTAACCAACGAAGCGTATTGAAAAATTCGCTCCTGTAAAGAGAATTTTCGCAACTCCTGTTCCCTTCCTTTATATCTGAAACATTTGAATAACAACCTTCGAAAATGAATTGCATTTCACCAAAATGGGTTGGACGGCCGTCCATCTCTTTGGAAACCTTACTGAAAAAATCACCGGCTGTAGTAAACTTTACGGCTGGATAACCAGGTGTTTTATCCAATTGATGCACCATATCGATGTTGGCACGTGTGGGACCGCCGCCATGATCGCCAATACCTGTAATTTGAAGCAACCGATGTTTATCGGGAGTAATCAGTTTTAATTCGTCCTTCAATTTCAGGGTAATGTCACCGTTATAACCATCATTTGCATAACACAATACTTTTGAAGAATCACTTCCTACCCACCAAAACGAACCCTTATATGGTTTGGTCCGGTGAAAATAAAAGTAATCGCAACCTGCCTGTTTTAAAAACTGTGGCATCTGCGATATATGGCCAAAATTGTCAGGCAGCCAGCCCACATGGGCCATCTTTCCGAAACGACTTTGGAAATAGCGCTGCCCAAGTAGAAAAGTGCGGCTGATTGCTTCCCCTGAGGAAAGATTCATATCGCCTTCAGTCCACATCCCTCCACCTAGTTCGAGTCGTCCGGCATTTACATACTTCTTAACCATCTCAAATAAAGGGGGATCCACCTTCTCAACAAAAGTGTAAACCGAAGCCTGACTTTGAATCATGGTAAAATCAGGAAATTCATCCATAAAAGCGACTGTTTGCCGAAGGTTATCATTGGCCATCTTCATGGTTTCCGAATAGGTCCAAAGCCAGTTCATATCCATGTGGGCATGACCAATAACATGAATGGTATCTTTTAGCACTGGCGCGACTTTTGCTTTTCGTTCTGTTTTCGCATCCCTTTCAACCGCTAAAGCCCATAAAGGCAAATAAATCGCGCATAGAAAAATGACTGCTAATGTGCTGATAATAATTCTCTTCATAATTAGCTGTTTTTATATTGGTTATACTATTGATTATTAAATTCATTTACGGCCTCAAACATGGCAACTATATTTTCAGGTGGTACATCAGGCATGATGTTATGAACGGTATTAAATACAAACCCGCCGCCAACTGAAAACACCTCAAGGTTATGCTTAACATGGTCTTTCACCTGTTGCGGAGTAGCCCGGTTCAGGATACTTTTGGTATCGCAACCTCCACCCCAGAAAGTAATATCATGGCCGAATTCCTTTTTCAAACGCAAGGGTTCCATATTGACCGCATTGATCTGAACGGGGTTTAGAATTTCGAATCCGGCATCGATCAATTCAGGGATCAGTTCATAAATACCACCACAACAATGCAACATGGTATGCATGGAAGAATTGGCTTTCACATAGTCGCAAAGCATTTTATGCCTGGGTTTGAAAAACTCACGATACATCTCGACAGAAATAAACGGACCATTGGTAGTACCCAAATCATCTCCAAATTTGATAATATCGACAATATCACCAACTGCATCACAAGTTTTTGCAAGCGTGGTCATATGGCTTTCCATCAATGCATCCAAAAACCTATGTACCTCCGACGGATCTGCCAGCAAGTCCATCAGAAAATTATCCATCCGACGGATGAAAGTGCCCCATTCAAAAAGATTGCAACCAATTCCAAGAAGCAATGCCTTGTCGGTTTTTTGTTTTAAATCGATCGTTTTCTCGCGAAGCAGTTTCCAAAAATTCTTCTCGTCCGCCCAATCCCAGGGAGTAAAACCGAATCCACCCCAGATAGTGCGCTTCATATCGATTGCAAGATTCTTGTAATCTTTAGGATACCCATCAATATATGGAAAAATCGTCTGGTCGAAAAAGGTAGCACCCACAGGCATTCTTCCGATTACTTCACTGCCTGATCCATAAGTAATTCGTGAACCGTCAGGAAGCAATTGGGAATTAAACCATTTGGGATAAAGTGCTTTGTGCCCTGGAATCACTTCAAGTTCATGCCAGTAGTCCTCGATGGTATTGAAATGCCGGCCAATATCCAAAACATCGACGTTGAAATGGTCTAATAATTCCATTTCGGGTTGAGCTACTTCCTGTATTACGTCGTAAACATGCGTTTTCAGATGCGTCTTACCCAGATATTTAATCAGGTTTTGATAAGCAACAACTGAAAGACCAGAACTTGGTGTTGCACCAAGGTCGATGGGGACCCTGTCTGGTTCCAGGTGATTAATGGCAGCAAGCAATCTCTCTCGTGATGTCATGATCGTAGTCGTTAGTAATATGAAAGAAGAGGATGACTCTTCCTTAAATTTTTTCCTGTCGTATTAAGGGTTTATACCCCACTCTTTATTAGGACGGTCACCCATTACAAGGCGAAGTTCACCTCCATTAACAATATCAGAATGACTAATGAAAGGTCGATTCAATTCTTCGCCATTTAAAGTAGCCGATTGTATGTATTTGTTCTTTTTTGAACAGTCTTTGGCAATCACCGAAAAGGTTTCTCCGTTGGGCAATTGAATTTTTATTGAAGTGAAAAACGGACTGCCAATCGCATATTCACCACTTCCTGGAGTAACCGGATAGAAGCCCATGGCAGAGAATACATACCAAGAGCAAAGTCCGCCGCCATCTTCATCTCCCGGAATACCCAGCGGACGATCGTCGAACCACATATCCATGATTTCGCGGATGCGGCGTTGTGTTTTCCAGGGTTGTCCTGCGTAATTATAGAGATACGGGATGTGAAACGATGGCTCATTGCCGGTTACAAACATGCCGTTCAATCCTGTTGCATCGGGAAACTGGCCCATAAACTGCCATTTCGAGATATGCGTCGGTTCGTTAAAAAGGGCATCCACCCGTTTTACAAAAGCGTCTTTCCCGCCAAGAAGTGTGATCAGGCCAGGTATGTCTTGCTGAACACTGAAATTCCAGGTCCATGCATTGTTTTCAGCGAAATATGATCGACTGCCCACTCCACCTGACAATTGCGGATCGAATGGCGTAATCCATTTGCCATTTGCCATTTTGGGAGCCATAAAGCCGGTTGCCGGGTTGAAGACATTGTGATAGTTCTTTGAGCGTTTCATAAAATACGCGTAATCTTCCGTTTTATCCAAAGCCTTCGCAAGTTGGGCCAGGCACCAGTCGTCGTAACTGTGCTCAAGTGTTAGGGCCACGGCCTGCCGTTTTTCGAAACCGTCTACTTTAGAAATAGTTTCGGTACTATCTTCAGGCAGTGCAGGATACCAACCATTTTTCAGGTAAAAACTATCCAGCGAACACATGGGTCCCGATCGCCAGGGAAGCATGGTGGCCTGAGTGGCATTCTTCTTTAGGCCTTCATAAGCTTTTTCAACATCAAAGTTGGTTACTCCCTTTTGGTAAGTATCCCAAACAAGTGCAGCAGAATGGAACCCGATCATGGCCGGGAAATCGCCATAAAACTGCGGAAAACCTGGCATCCAGCCACTTTGATCGTACATACGAATGTACGACTCAACCATATCGGCCTGTTGTGAAGGATTGAGGATCAACATCAACGGGTGAAGACTGCGGTAGGTGTCCCAAAGCCAGTCATCTACAAAGAAAGGTCGTCCACCGTCGTCGTGAATCTTACCATCGTAACCACTAAAATAGCGGCCATCTTCCGAGATATTGACCATTCGTTCATTGCAGCGGTAAAGCGAGGTGTAAAAAATACGTTTTTCGCGTTCGGTCCCACCTTCAACTTTAATTTTCCCAAGTTCTTCTGCCCAAATCTTATGACTCTCTTCCTGAATAGTTTCAAAGCTTTTATCGAGCGTTTCTTTATGGAGATTTGCGGCAGCCTGATTTTCGTCGATGTATGAAATACCTATTCGAACCTCAACCGGTTTTTCACGCTCGTCGAATCCAACATATAAACCGACACCACTACCTGTAATTTCGGACTCTGTCTTTATTTTACCGGAATCGAATGAGCCCGATTCGTCAAATGACTGGCTAAATTCGGCAAAGAAGAATTGCCGGGTTTTCTCAAATTCTTCCCACCCCTGTATAACATTGGTTCCAATGACTTTAAAAGAAGCTTTCTTCTCCGAACGGAAAACAACCTTGTCTGCAGAATCCTTATTATTGAACTTAAAACGATAGATTACAGCACGTTCAGTGGTTGTCCAATCAGCTTCAATGTTGGAATCTTCCAACCAGACTTTATGATACCACGGGTGAACCTCTTCCTGGCTGTGGTCATACAACGATGCATTCTCATTCCTGTTGATGTTGAACGGACCACTTATAGCCATTAGTTCGGTGACATGTCCCATCCGATAAGCCGGCATATTAACTGCAAATCCGTAAATTTTATCGCTCAGGTACCGGTCATTCAAACCTGGTTTAGTAATTGGAAATACCCGAACCATGCTGTGAGGACGATGTACCGTAGGATTTTTTGTTGTAAGCAAGGGTGCAACGCTTCCAATATTAGGATCGACATACATTGAAACATCCGTATTGCTGCAGGCATTTAACAAAATCAGTGCTAAACAGAACAGGTGAAGTACATGTTTCATATTCATATAGCTGTAAGATTATTATAAATTTTAAATCATTAGATCGTTACACTTTTAAAACAAACCGGTATTTCATGTCATCTTCGAACCACATGACGAAATTGGTTCCCCACACGTTGTTGTGCAAGCAAAAATGGACACCTTCGTTAGCTTCTGGAAGGCGATTGTCAAAATTGAGAAGGGTACATTCTCCAGGCGCTAATAAAGGTGCATCCAAAGATGCGATAGAGCACTTTTTATTAGCACTTTCAAATCTAACTCCATCCAAAGCTGCATGCAGTTTTCGGTTGCCGTTTTTAATAACATCCCTGAAGTTTACCGACTGTCCCATCTTATCGATTATCCAGTCGCCATTTTGAACAGCAGGGATGAATGAAAACCACGAAGCTTCGGGAAGCCGGTAAGCAGGTTTGTTAAACCATTGCAGGGTAACCTGCATTTCCTTGGTTTTGTTTGGAAGGAATAATACAACTTCAATCTTTTCAGGACATCCGCCGACACACTTTCCGAATTCGTCGGTGACAGTTAACTCCAGCAATATGGTATGCCCGGCATCTTCTTTTTTCAGAAAGGCCCCCTTCAGTATGGATTTCCAGGTCCGGGAAACCGGATTGGCAATTTCAATTCCCTCTTTCCCAAAATCCTTGAGTGCCCAATCGAATTTGTTCGTGAGGTATTGACGCTGAAATCTATCGAAATCGGGTTTTGAAAAAGTCTGATACGAAAACTGGCACAATGGATTATGCTCACTGGCCCAGTCGAATCCCGAAGTTTTTTCCTTGAATTTGGTAATCCCGCCAGTTTCAGGATCAATTTTAAGTTCATAAAACGGAGTATCCAACTCCACCTTATTATTTTCAATTTTAGTAAAATGCTTCTTATCAGTAGGAACCGGTTTCAGACTTTGTAATTTCGCTTTCGCTTCTATTGCTTTATCGTTTTGAAGTTGAGCGATGGAATTAGTGATATACTCTCTTTTCTCCTTCCACGACTCCTCCATGAGCTTAAAGTTTGGTTTCGACCGGGCAGCTTTAAAGTCGACTGGCTTATAAATATTCCAGTCGCCAAGCGAAGTTTTAACATCAAGTCCCCATGTATGTTCGGCAACCATCAGCAGCGGGATGCCAAAGGCAAGATCAGTTTTATTTCCAAACTCAAGTGTTTTGTCTTTTAACCATCTGTTTCTTAAACGGGATATTTCCCTGAACCTTGCCACTTTTAACGGATCACTTCCTGCACCATGAATCCAGGTATCGCCTAACTCCTGGGTTATTACAGGAAGCTGCTTCCGGATCAATGAAATCTCATCTGCAACAGCATTCAATGTGGATGCTATTACTTCCGCCTTAGGATACTGTTTGTGCAAGTCGCTATAAATCTTAGCAATCTCTTCTGGCTTCTGTGGACCATGGTTATCGTTTGTGAAACAAATAGCGACCACCGTTTGTGTTCCGGGAAGGGCCATCTGGCTTCCGTAATCTTTTTGGTACATTACATTTACCTCTGAACCATCTGGCGCGCGCCATACAAATAGTGGCGGAACATCGGGTGGCATGCTGGCCGAATTAACACCTATATGTAGAAATTGAATACCGTTTTTTGCCAGAATGGGAACAATACCCCTGGTATGTCCGGGAACATCGGTCATCTTTGCAGATATGGTTTTCTTTCCAAAACGCTTATCCAAACCGGCAGACAATTGAATTCCAAGATCAAATAAGGACGGATCGGCCAATTCGGAATGCATTGTAAATGGCAATCCATGCCATACAATATCTCCGTATCCGATCGCTTTTTCCATGCGTTTTCGCAAAGGCAGGTCCGCTTTTTCAAGAAATTCATGGATAAGCCATGAGCCTGTTGTCCAGACAAAACGGTCCTTTTGGTTGTTTTGCCGCAGATTTTCCGAAAGCGTCAAGGCGCCGGGAATAAACTCCTCCATGTAGGTTTTAATTACATTTCGGGCCAGATTCGTAAAACCGACATCAAGGTGCGTTTTAAATATCAGGTGTACCTTTGTAATTTCCTGTTCATCAGAAACATTTCCTTTCAAAAAGCCAGCTATGGTTGGAGCTGTTATCAGGCCTAATGTAGCCAGACTACCATTTTGTATAAAGTCCCGACGGTTCATAGTTTTGGATTGTCAAGAAAATATTAAAATAATAAAAACTACTACATCGTTGTCTTGCAAATATTTAGCGATGCATGTTATTGAAGTGATATCAAAATCTAATTTAGTCCTACTAAGTGTTGCGGGATTTGACTGAAAAATCTAAAACTGAACTTCCACAAATTTCACCTCGTAAGGTTTAAGCTGAACCGACTGAACAGGAGCCCCGATTTCCTTGCCAACGACGTTTACCACAACTATTCGTTTAATGGAACGTCCGGCGATTTTCGACTCCAGGGTCAATTCTGCCGGTTTACCTTCCAGTTCTCTAAAATGCAACAGAACTGAGTTTGAATTTTTAAAGGAAGGTCTGCTGTTAATCAGAATTGCATTTGTCGAACCTGATATTTTTACCGTTTCCAAAACAGGTGATTGAAACTCGTTTTTACCTGCTGGAAACGTGCGTGTTGCAAAGCTATTGCGTTCGCCCCAGGCAAATTTTGTAGCAGTCGTATTTGTGGTGTCGCTGGTTGATGTAATCTGATAACCCCAATGGAAGCCACCTTCCTGGAAAGCACGGAAATTGGTAAACCAGTAATTGTTCATCACCCACGAGTATAACCATGTGTTTCCGGGTTTTGGATAACGTTCGAATTTACCCATATTAAAATCGCTGAATTGCCACAATGGTATCTCGTTGCTTACCACAATAATCTGGCCTTTGGATCCTCGCACAGAAACGAAGTTCTGTGCAGCATTCCAATCCGAAGACGACCCCGGCAGTTGTTGACCCTGTGTTAGAATTCCACCTATTGTTTCGAAAACAATCCGGGATTTAGGCAACGCAAATGGAAAGGCAACGTAAAGTGCTTCCGGAGTTGTAACGATTTCTTTCGCTGCTTTATATTGAAAATCAATTTTTTTCACATTTTTGAACAACCGGATTTCCAATTCTAATCCTTTTGGAGCATTTTCCTTCCCTTTCTCAAAGCCTTCCATATCAGCTGATATGCGAATACTTTCCCATACAGGTCCGTTAGTCCCACGTTCAATTTTTATATTCGATACCGAGGAATGCGAAGGAGTCATTTTATCTCTGCTGGGCAGTGTTTCCCTTATAAGTTGTCCAAGTTTCCATGGATTTTGTGAATCAATGATTTCCTGATTTAGTGCCTTGTCGAACAAGCTGCTTAAAGCGCCGGATGATTTATCAACTATAATTTTATAATACTCATTCTCAAGAATTTCGGTAGAAGCATTATCATTTGGTTTTGTATAAGGCTCGTTGGTGCTTTCAATCTTCAATGCTTTATATCCTAAGGCTGGTACGTTTGGCACATCCAAAACCCAGTAAGCACCTTCGGCGCGTTTGCGTAACAACTGGGCAGTAACTGCCTTACCTGTTGAAATATCGGTAATCTTATAATGTTTATCAACCGGAAGCACCTCATAATCGATGAACAATTCAACTGAACCGGAGCGATCCCATCCAATAGAATTGACCACATAAATGATTGGGAAATCGGCTTTTTTCATAAAACCTTGCAATCGGGCCAGGGCCTCTTCGTTTAGTAAGGTTACTTTTTTCAAAGCTTCCCACGCATAAGCACCTTTTTGCAACCACTGACGGGTAGAATTTTCAGAGAAAGGATGATCGATACTTTCGTCAGCACCGCAGGTATGTTCGTCAAAGAAGATGGCATTCTCGCTGATGTGATCCATATTTCCTTCCAATGCAGGACTTAACTCACCTCCAAGCATCGAAACCATTGCAAACATTCCTTCATCAACCTGTTTCAGGTTCTGAGTCTTACGTACCTCGGCAGTTTCGCGCGAAGTTGAACCATAACCATCTGTCCACCAATCGAGCCAGGCATTTCGTTGCACTGGAAGTTTATCAGCGTAATTTTTCTCAATATATTCAAAAAATTCACTTGCAACGGCCAATCTCAATTTTGGATATTCATATTTGGCATTCCACTGTTTTACAAGCTCGCAAGCAGCGGTTGATGGTGGCGCATTATCGGTCCGGTAACCCGAAAACTGGATTCCGATCCTGTCGAATTGGTAACCCCGGCTGTCGAGATCAGCAAGGTGCCACAACATATTCTCCGATTTGATCGCTTTACCCTCAATATCAAAATTATTGCCTGTCATATAATGGTCAGCCCGGAAGGCAAGCATTCTTTCACCTGAAGGTGCTTCCCACCAAAAACAGGTAGGTTTATCAAAAGGCAATAGGGAACGAGTTTCGTTAATACCCATGTCAAGATACTTAACTCCGGTATTTTTGAAATAATCGGGCATACACCATGCAATGCCGTTAACATCGTCTTGCATCGCTGTTTTTACGGGGATACCAAGCTTGTTGAATTCCTTCAAGGGCTGAAGAAAGTCGACCATCACATTTTCATCGGAGATCTCGGCCATATTGCAATACATACCGGTTATTTCAATACGGCCTTCAGCGATTCGCTTTTTAAACCTATCAATCTGTGATGAGGGGCGCGAACGAAGATACTCCCTTGTAACCCAAGCCGATTCACAAGTCCATCGGAATTTGGCATCATCAGGCAGCTGATCTGTCTGATCACAATAATCCAATGCATAGTCTATATAACGCATGTGCTCGGCGAGGATTTCCGATTGCGGGCGCGTATATCCGATGTCAGTATGGGAATGCTGAACAAAATAAATCTGCCATTTCTTTGGAGGGACAAGCGTCACCTTGTATTTTTCAGCCGGGTTTTTATCGATCTTTGCAGATATTGTGATCTTGAGAGGGCTGGTAACCGCTCGAAATGTTAGTAGAATTCGGTTGTCACCTTTGATAAGGTCCGATTTCATTAGTTCTTTACCGTTTTGGAAGAAAGCAATCTTCCCGGTTTCTGCAGAATGGTAGCTTGCCACTACCTGCTGAAATGATTTACCACCCTCTTTAAAAAGTACAGGGGCATTTAAAAAAACAACTTTTGAAGACGGCTCATTCTGTCCGTATAATTGATTGGTACTTATCAGTACCATCAAAGTGATAAAAAGTGAAATCGACTGCAATTTTCTCATAGCCTTTCCATTATAAAAATTCAGAAACATTAGCGTCAAAAAAGATCAATTATTTGGTTGGATAATTGATTTGCTCAACATATACGAGGTGTAATGCGAAAGTAATAAATTTATCGATTTAGCCGGCAATTACTAAATCCATTTAAATAGATAATTAAATAGGGCAATGATCGATTTTATTAAATCTTACTAAGAATGGATGATTATCAGTTCAACTAAGGCAGAATATTTGAGACTAAACAGATGTCGCATTCTTAAAAACAAAATCGGCCAACAATTTGCATTAGAATGTTACAAAAATTAAATCTCGTTCAGCCCAGTTGGGAATACACGTATTGCTTAAAATACACTTTCAAACTACCATCTCCATGCTTTGTGTATAGTTTCTGTAATGTTTGTGTAATTTTCCTGTATTATTTATTACAGAAATATTATAACAAGGTTACGCAAATAATACTTAAAACAATATCGAAGGCTTAAGAAAAGTAAATCGAAATACGACATTTAATCTTGTCAATTGTATCTGAATAATATTTCGACAAAATTATTTGAACTTGAAAAACTAGCGTGACAATTTTGCAAGTTTTGTTCCTAATGATTGCTAAACTACATGTAACCAATTATAGAAATGATTTCCATCGTGCATCAGGTTGAGCTGGGTTATCGAAATGCAGAACAGAGAATACTACATTTATTGATTCGCGTTACCTATTTTGGTTTTAACATGCAGCTTTATTTGAATAAAGGCACTGCAATTTTATTAGCAGTGCCTTTATAAAACATTATTTGATTACTGAAAGGTGAGCATATTTGTCTCCAATCCTGTACTCAAATGAAACTGAGACACCCGGAAGGACGCTTGTCATTTTCATGATGCCATAATAGACATCAGCTACACCAGGACCATTCACAATTTTATAGATGTAAACGCCTACTCCTGTAATAGGATCTGCAGTTGTTGTCTTTGTACCTGCATTAAAGGCGGCTATTATATTGGTGGAATTGTTTGAATCATACATAGCAGCTGTAGAAGGTACAAACTCTATGGTTTTCCCGGCAGCAAGCCATGCTGAACCTCCTTGTAAAATCAGCGAACCAGATACTGCAATATTGGCAGTAGCATCATTCTCAGGAACAGCGGCATTAATAAGTAGATTACGGCCGGCTGAAGAACCACCAAGTGTTAACGTAGCTGACTTCTTCAGGAAGAAATAAGGATCGCGAACAATGATTGTTGTCAATACTTCATCTGTATAAATACCGGAGGCAGCACTAAAAGAATAGAACATCGTATCCTTACTGGCTGCAAAATCATCACCAGATATTGGAACCATAAAAGGCTGAGTTCCGGAAAATGGAGAACCAGCAATGGCTACCCATGAACCAGTTGTCCCGTTTTTCCTTTTAGCAACCAGGTTGCCCGTATATGCAGCTGCTTTTGGCGTTACTTTTACATTGAAATAAGCGACTTCTGATGTACGCGCAACATCAACTTCTATTCCAGATACAATTGGTTTTGTGGTAGTTATTGCAGGAACCATGTCAACTCTTGCCTTGGCATAATCAGTTACTCCATTAAATACAACTGTAACATAGTCTGTTGCTTTTGTCAACTTTGCCTCATCTCTTGTATAGGTGATGGTTGCCTTCATATCAGCTCCAACAGTAGCGGTTTTCTGTGTTCCTGTCATAGGAAGTAATTGTTTTGTTGTTCCACCTGTAGTTGGAATCTGAAGTTGCAATAATTCGATATTCATCACATCACCCACTTTTGCATTAGGTAAAGTTGCGGTAACTGACAATGACCCATCCAACGTGCTGATACCAGTCGACGTGGTGCTTGAAATACCTGTCAGAATTGCTTGACCATTTGCGTCTTTTGGGATTTCATAATAGTCTTGTTTAGTGCAGCTGAGGATTGAAACCAGCACACAAAATATTGATATGAATTTTTTCATTTTCGTATATTTTTCAGATTAATAAAATCCATTAATTCCCCTTTTGAACAGGAGCCCAACCAAAATTCTGCTGACATAACTTATTGTTATCAATTTCAGTACCTGAAACCGGAGACAATAGGTGTTTCGCAGAGAATTGGTAGTTGAAATTTGTAGGTTGATGACCAACAAGTGGCTCAAGCGCTGCAAAGGAACCATTCCCATCTTTCAGGGCCATACGTGTACGTCTCATATCCCAAAGCATCTTGTTTTCGAACAACAATTCATAAGCGCGTTCTGCCATGATACTTTTAAGTGTGACATCAGAAGCAGCTAAGGCGGGCACTAACGCTCTTGACCTTATCTCATTTATACCTTTTGAAATTTCAGCTGGAGCAACTGCTACTCCCAGGTTGTTAAGTGTCCAGTTTACTTCGGTCAGCATTAACAGAATGTCGGCATAACGGTAAAAACTCCAGTTAAGACCTGATGATCCGCTTACTTTGATCGATGATTTATCGTAGAACTTATATAAGAATGGCATCGGAAATTTTGCGGCTGGTCCTTCGTTCGCATCGTATCTTGTAGATTTCGTATCGCTTGTGAAGAAATACTGACGTTCCTGAACCCGTTTGTCGATAGAAAGGTAAGAATTCTGATATGCCATACTTGGAACAAATGTCCCGTTCTCATCATTCAATGAGATCTGGCTTGCCAATGGAAGACAAATCTGAACCGCTCCATTGCCTCTAAGTCCCGATGCGTACTGTGCTGCAAATATTGCTTCTCCCTTATTATTCATTGCAGGATTGTGCAAATCGTCATAGGTTCCCAGCGTAAATTTTCCATAAAGCATATCAAGCTGAGTTTTTGCCTTCCCAAGTAGATCTTTCGAACTGGTTGTATTAACAGGATATTGAGTCATCGTCCAATTTCCAGTCAAACATTTTGTTGAATCTGATCCTGCATTCACTTCCTGGTACGGATAACCGGCCATTGTAAGGTAAACATCAGCAAGAATTGCCCTTGCCGAATATTTCGTTATGCGACCGTCAGTTGATTGAGCATCAGCCAAAGTACTTGTATTGACTGTATACTCAAGGTCAGGTACGATGATCTTGTCATAAATGGTTTTTAAAGAGGTACGAGGGCGTGAAGCTTTTGCTACATCTGTTAAAACATCGGTTACCATAGGAACATCACCATAATAACGGACAAGACAGAAGTAATAAAATGCACGTAGTGCACGAACTTCTCCAATGTACTTCAATTTCTGATCGGCTGACAAACCTGTTACATTAGGTAACATACTTAATGAAAGGTTACAATCCCTGACACCACGGTACCAGTTATTCCATTCATTAATGAAATAATCATAGTCGCCTGCAATTGAGTTACTTTCATAAACCCAGAGAATCGATCCCATGTACTGTGAATACGCCTTTCCAGTAGCATATTCAAGCGAAGCAGCGAGGTTTTTACCCCATTGGTCACCACCATCTGTCCAGTTTCCCAATGATCTGTAAGGCCCTATTGTCAGTGCCAGACCACCTTGCGCACTCGTTATTGTTGCATCAGAGGTAAGAGATCCGGTGGGTGTTTCTTCAAGAAACTTTTTGCAAGAACCAAGTGTGAGACCAAGTCCTAATATTGCTATTAATATATATTTCATCTTTTAGTATTTTTTATAATTAGAAGATAAGATTAACACCAAATGTATAGGTCGTTGGACGTGGGTACATAAAGAAGTCCATACCTGGAGTAATACTGTCCATATTATCACTGTCACTACCTTCAGGATCATAGCCTGTGTATTTCGTAATTACAAAGAAGTTTTTTGCAGTTGCATATAATCTTACTTTGCTCACTCCCAGCCTTTTAATAATAGATAATGGGAGGGTATACCCCAAAGTCATACCGTCGCCTCTTAAATAGGATGCATCTTCAATCCAATGTGTATCAGGATAAGTCTGATAATAAGCGCCACCATTACCTGGTCGAACCTGACCGATCATCGTATTCTGGTGATCTGGACGCCATGCGTCGAGGATTGAGTTTTTACCATTAGCCATTGCCTGGCGGTCCTGGGAAGAGTGATTGGTCCTATTTTCCTTTTTAGCGCCAAACGAAGCTTTAAGGTCAATACTAAAGTCGAAGTTCCGGTAAGTGAAGTTATTGTTGATGTTCATATCCCATTTTGGAAATGCACTACCAAGAACACCACCGTCGGATACAAAACTGATTACACCATCTTTGTTTTTATCTTCATACTTAACATCGCCGGGAACGAAACCATAACGGGCAGCCAAAGAGGCTTCTGATGTGCTATAAGTTCCAAGACGGGTCAGACCGAAGAAAGTAGCAACTGATTCACCTTCTCTTAAAATTGTATTGGCTCCACCCACCCAATAGTTACGCAGAATATCTGCTCCTGTAGGTCCAAGCTTGATGATTTTATTCTCGTTTGCACTGAATGTTAAATCAGTAAACCAATTGAAGTTCTTGCTCTTGATGTTATGCGAACCCAAGGTCATTTCCCATCCCTGATTCTGTACGCTACCATAGTTTTTCTTTACACTACCTGTAGTGGTAGATTGTGGCAGCGGGACATCTAGTAACATGTCTGTGGTTAATTTATGATAATAGTCGACGGCTATCGTTAAACGATCCTTAAATAAACCCAGGTCAATACCTGCATCATACTGAGTAGTTTTTTCCCATCTAAGATCGGCATTTCCGACTGAGTTTGGATATAAACCTGACATGTTGACACCGCCCATTACTACATTTCCGGAACCAAGGAATGATTGCGTTACATAATTACCAATTTCCTGGTTACCAGTCTGGCCAATGCTTGCGCGAAGTTTAAGATTGGAGATTGCGTCGATTTTTTTTATAAAATCTTCTTCTGATGTTCTCCATGCAACTGATCCTGAAGGGAAGAAACCATACTTGGAGTTTACACCAAATCTTGAGCTACCATCTTCACGACCTGTAACGGTAAAGAGGTATTTTCCTTTATAGGTATAGTTTGCTCGGGCAAAGTAGGAGTTCAGTGAATTCTGCCCATCCCAACTGCCAACGCCGGGCCTGGTAGCTGTGCCAAGTCCCATATTGTGCCATTTATAAAAGTCATCAAAGAAGAAAGAGTTGCTGGCGTCCATATCCTGATTGTCAAACCTTGACCACGACATACCTAACATACCAGTAACAGCGTGGTCACCAAAAGTCTTGTTATAATTGAAGTAGTCTTCATTCTGCCAATAGGTTGTGTTGGAGATATGCATATAAGCATTACCATTGGTGGTAATCAGCCTTCCTCCATATTCATTGTATTTATAGAAGTTCAGGTCAACAGCAAAATTTGATTTAAAGGATAACTCAGGAGTGATCTTAATATTTAGGGTCACGTCACCAGTCACCTGCGAACGGTCAGCATATCTTTCAGTATCATTGCTGATATGTACCGGGTTATGGGGAGTCTCTCCTGCAGGGAAGTCGGCATTACTACTCCACTGTCCGGCATATGAACCATAGATAGAAGGATCATTAGGGTATTTAATCGGAAGTATTGAATAGGCTTCAACAGCTGCACGTGCGATACCTCCGCTAAAATAGGATACGTCATTCGTACGATTCCTGCTTTTATTAATCCCCAGGTTTGCGCTTACATTTACCCTGTCGCTGATTTTGATATCACCCGTAAGTTTACCTGAATAACGACGGAAAAAAGAATTTGTCAAAAGACCATCTTCAAGTGTATAATTCATAAAGGCTCCAAATTTAGCATTCTCATTTCCTCCACGAATATTTATCTGATGGTTAGTTGAAGTCGACGGTTTAAAAATCTCAGATTCCCAGTTGGTATTGAATCTTGGCTTGTAATAATTGCCATCTTTCCCCAGTAAAGGAATTGAATATCCGCCTTGTGAAGTTTTTTCGAAAAGCCAGGGCATCTCAGAATAGGTGTTTCCGGTATATCCGGCAGGTAAGATTGAAGCATCAAAACAAGCAGGCCAGTTTGGATTGGTCGCATATTTATTAACATTCATCCATGCCTGTTTTGTAACATACATCATTTGCTCTGCATCAAGAACATAGAATCTTCTGTTCATCACACCCCTTGTTACATATCCGTTGTATTCAACCGTTGTTTTACCGGCTATACCACGTTTGGTTGTAATTAGGATAACACCGTTTGCTCCCCTTGCACCATATATAGCGGTTGCAGAAGCATCCTTTAAAACATCCATAGACTCTATTTCATTGGGATTCAATATACCCAGTGCATTGGAAACACCAACGACACCATCAACAACAAAAAGAGGGTCGTTGCCAGAATTGATGGAGTTTGTACCTCGGATACGAATCATTGCTTCGCCACCTGGTGCACCTGAACGTTCAATTATTTTGACACCGGCAACTTTTCCACCGATTGCCTGGGCAACGTTGAAAGCCGGTCTGTCGAGAAGTTTTGCAGCTGAAACGTTTGCTACAGAACCGGTTAAATCCTTTTTCTTTACTGTGCCATAACCGATGGCAACAACTTCATCGATAGCGGTTGACTCATCTAAAAGAGCTATATTAAACTCTGATTTACCAGCCAATGCGATATCCTGTGTTTGCATTCCAACAAATGAAAATGTAAGAGTTGTCGCATTTTCGGGTATAATTAATGTATACTTTCCTTCGGCATCGGTTACAATGCCAGTTGTGGTTCCCTTAACGACAACAGAAACACCTGGTAGAGAAATCCCTGACTTATCAGTAACCTTTCCTGAAACTTTTTTGCTTTGCAGTTGCTGAACAGCTTCAAAGCTGCCTTTAGTTACAACAATATTTTTATCGAGGATTTTATAGGAATAACTATCATCGAGGACTTTCTTCATAACTTCGTCAATCGTGGCATCTGATATTTTTACCGATTGACGTTTTGCAAGGTTCATTTCCTCACTCTTAAAGAAAAAGCCAAATTCGCTTGTCCGCTCAATTTCCCTGAATATATCCACAATATTGGCATTTTTCAAATTCAGATTGAGACGGGTGTTCTGACTGTAGGAGTTCACAGCAGAAGCCGAGATTATTGCAAAAAGGATAAGTCCAGCAGTTAATTTCATAATTCGGATAGTTTTCTCCCACCTTTGCTGTGCAATGCATAGCAAATCAAAAATTTTCTTCATAATTTTGACATGTTTTTAAGTTTAATTTTGAAACTGACCTCCATCAGTTTCGTTTACTAAGATCAGGTGCACCCCTCCACGGGTGCACTTTGTTTTCCCACTAAATGCAAATTATTGATTAATAGATATGAACGATATCGCGCACCTCCTTTCTTTCGTCTATTTTATATTTAATCTTGTCTGTTAATGCAAGCATTTTCAGAACCATTTTAACGGTAGTTGTCCTTTTTATTACACTCGTATATTTGGTATTGGCCAATGACTTGTTACTGATAATAATCTCCACATTATACCAGTTCTCCAGTTCAAGGCAAATTTCTGAGAGTGATTTATTGATAAAAACGAATTTTCCGTCCTTCCATGCGGTAGATATGGTAGGATCCTGTTTTGATACTGAAATGCCTTTAGTCTGTTTATCGAATTTCATAAAGTCACCAGGGTTCATTGACAAAATTGGTTTGTCACCGGGTTTAGAAAACTCAATCTTTCCTTCTTCAAGAGCAGCAAAAACATTCTGCTCAGAACTATATGCCCGGATATTAAACTTGGTACCGATATCCTTCACCTTAAAATATCCCAGATCAACAGCAAATTTGCGGGCCGGATCAGGAATCATATCAAAATAGGCCTCGCCGTTTAATTGTGCAGACATCTCTCCATTTGAACTTTTATCGAGGCTAATCCTCGAAGAGGAACTCAGCCAGATCGAAGAGCCATCTTCGAGATGTATGGTTGAAACAGATCCTTTATCTGAAGTATATTCAATATGTTGTGTAAGCAATTTTACCTCTTTATTCTCAGGAACCAAGTATCGAAGCAAAAAACCTAACGAAAGTGCAATAATAAAAACAGCTGCATAACGATACCACAGTTCAGCCATATTATATGCTTTCACAGGTTTCACCCTATTCCAGAACCGCTTAAGGCTATCTCGCTGTATATGATCATATTTACTTGAATTGAAATTCGATACCGTGTAAACATTTTTATATTGGTAAAATACTTCTCGCAACTCAATATCATCCTCAAGCGATTTATAAAAATCGCTCTTTTCTTTCTCGGTCGCTGTATCGGTTAAAATCTTGTTGAATATTTCTTCTGACATTTTTTCTGGAATTAATCACTAAACACACAAGTATCTCTCTACCCTATCAGGAAAGAGAAAAAAATAAAACATTTTTTCACATTTATTAAAAGAAATTGGAAATCAGGCAAATTAGGGCAACGTAATCTTTAAGCTCGCATCGCAATATCCGCAACGCTTTAGTCATACGTGCTTCAACTGTTTTGATACTAATAAATTGTTTTTCGGCTATTTCCTTGTAGTGTAATTCTTCGAACCGGCTCAGAAGAAAGGTTTCGCGAAGATCATCTGGAAGAGTGGCAATGGCAATATCAATCCTTTCGCGTAATTCTTCAAACTCCATACTATTTCCCAGCCGTTCCAATGCCTCATAATTAAACTGCATCTCAAGGTATTTGATGTTTTCCTGATGTTTAAATGCAATTTTTTGGTTTCGAAGATAGTTTAAACAATTGTTTTTAGTAATGGTATAGAGAAAATTACGAATATTAAACTCATCGTTCAACGTTTCGCGGATTTCCCACAATTTCGTGAAAGTATCCTGAACGATCTCTTCCGAAACTGTTTCATCGTGAATGTACTGAACGGACAAATGATAAATCAGTCCAAAAAAATCATTGTAGATCTCTTCGAATGCGTTTTTATCACCTTTCTGAAGAAATGGCAAAAGTTTACTGAGTTTAGAAGGATTCATGTCGGTGTCAAAAGTATATAAAAATAAAGTGTTAAATGATTAGAAAAAACAATTGTTTTAAGAAAATAAATATCTTAGTTTCAAAGCGTAAAAACAAAACGTATAAACGTTAGTGGATTTTGTTTCCTTGTATGAAAATCGGACCGTTATTCTTCGCCAACAATCCTTAAACGACAAATCGTCAAATTACCAAATTGTAGAATCGGGATTATACTAACTTTGCAAGACAAAATATTAAAAAATGCATAAAGTTGTTATTTCGATTCTCATCGTTTTATTTTTTGCTAAGTTATCATTGAATGCACAAAATAAACGGACAGAAGTTCAAAAACAAAAAGAAACCACAAAGGCTGACTCCACTTTTAAAGGATTTGTATTTCCGTCGCATGACAGTGTTTTTCATTTCAATCTGCACGAGATTGAGATTATAAGTCCTTATAGTTTTAAAAATAAAAGGCAGGAGAAAAAATACAATCAACTCGAAGTTGACGTGTTAAAAACTTACCCGTTTGCCCTCATTGTAAGCAGCGAACTCAAACTTGTAAATGCCGAACTTGATAGTGTTTATACAGATAAGGCTAAAAGAAAGACCTACATCAAATGGTATCAGAATTACGTATACAAAACATATATCGATTCTCTGAAAAAATTGAATGTACAGCAAGGCAAATTGTTACTTAAACTCATTCATCGCGAGACAGGACAAACCCCTTACGAACTTATTAAATCATACAGAGGCGGATTGAACGCCTTTTTCTGGCAATCGGCGGCTTTTATGTTTGGGGCCAATCTGAATTCAGATTACAAACCCGAAGACGAAGAAATGATCGAGCATATCATCCGAAGGTACAAGGCAGGAGAATTCAATTAAAATAGTACCTTATTATACCTGTTTGCAATTTTTGAATGAAAAGAGATGAATATGAGAAGGCATGAATTCATCACTAATTAAAAAAATTTTATTAGTTTCGCGTTATCAATAAATTTATTTCCGATCTTTAGCTTTAATATAAATCCTGTTATTATGGACCTTTCAGTTAAATTACAAAGTAATAATCCAATTTTCGACAACTACCTGTCATATCTTCCTACAAACCTCACACACAGGGATATGTTGACGAAATACGAAAAAGTCCCCACCTATATTTACTCCGAAAGTTCAGAAGCATCGATTGCGATTGCTACTGAAATTGCTGAGGTAATATTGGAGAAACAAAAAAAAGGAGAGAATTGTGTATTAGGACTTCCTACAGGTTCGACCCAAATCGGAATTTATGCCGAATTGGTGAGGCTTCATCGGGAAGAAGGGTTAAGTTTTAAGAATGTGATCACTTTTAACCTTGATGAATATTACCCCATTTCTTCCTTTTCGCTGCAGAGCTATCATCACTTTATGAGAACCCATTTGTTCAATCATATTGATATCCTTCCAGCGAATATTCATATTCCCGACGGAACGATTATTCTTGATTCGGTGCATGACTATTGCCGTGAATATGAGAAAAAGATTGTTGACGCCGGAGGTATTGATTTGATGCTACTTGGTATTGGCAGAACCGGACATATCGGATTCAATGAACCTGGTTCAGGCAGAAATACCCGTACCCGGATTATCACCCTCGATCCTGTCACACGCCAGGAAGAAGCCGATCAGTTTCAGGGATTTATGAATGTTCCTCGTAGAGCAATCACCATGGGTATTGATAGTATCCTTAGCGCCAGGAAAATCATTTTAACTGCTTTCGGTGAGTACAAAGCCAAGGCAATCCAAAAAACGATCGAGGAAGACCCTGATAGTCAAGTCCCCGCCTCGTTCATCCAATTGCACCCCAACGCCAAAATCATCATCGACAGAAGCGCGTCGGCACATCTGATCCGAATTAAAACACCATGGTTACTCGACAGTCTCGACTGGACAGACGACCGATTGGTTCGGAAAGCGGTACTTTGGCTTTGCGGAAAAACGAAAAAGCCGGTTCTGAAACTTACCGGAAAAGACTACAACGACAACGGATTAAGCGATCTGCTTGCAATTGTAGGCGCACAATACAAAATCAACATTAAAGTATTCAACGATTTACAACATACTATAACAGGATGGCCGGGTGGTAAACCGGGTGTTGATGATACCTTCAGACCTGAACGTGCCGAGCCTGCAAAAAAACGAATTGTTATTTTCAGCCCTCATCCTGATGATGATGTTATTTCGATGGGCGGCACTTTATTGCGACTGGTAGAACAGGGACACGACGTTCATGTTGCATATCAGGTATCCGGGAATTTTGCTGTCTCTGATGAATATGTAACCCGTTTCCTCGATTTTCACCATGAATACATTGGCTATTACGATTACAATAACGAAAAAGCCGAAGAGCAACAACAAAAAGTTCTCTCTTTTATCAAAAATAAAAAAGAGAATATGATTGATATTCCTGATCTTAATAAAGTGAAGAGTCTGATCAGAAGAATGGAAGCACGGTCTGCTTTACGCTACTTTGGAATTCCCGACTCAAATATCCACTTTCTTGACCTTCCATTCTACGAAACTGGGATGCGTTTAAAATCGCCGGTCAGCGAAGTAGATGTGAATATTATTATCGATCTTCTCGAAAAAATACAGCCCCACCAGATATTTGCAGCGGGCGACTTGTCAGATCCGCATGGTACACACCGCGTTTGTCTCGATGCTATTTTGATCGCCCTTGAACATGTAAAACTGGAAGAGTGGATGTCGAATTGTTGGGTTTGGTTATATCGGGGAGCCTGGGCAGAATGGGAAGCCGACGAGATTGAGATGTCGGTTCCGATTAGTCCAATCGAACTCTCCAGAAAACGGGAGGCAATTCTGCGTCATCAATCACAAAAAGAGGGTGCCATGTTTATGGGTGAAGATGAGCGCGAATTCTGGGAAAGGGCAGAGCAACGCAATCGTAGTACCGCCAAACTGTACGATGAATTAGGAATGGCTGAATACGAAGCAATGGAAGCTTTTGTGAAATATTATCCTTGATTATAATTAAGTTTAGCCTGAAATTGACACGGCTGATTATCTGAAATCTGGTATTATCTGATTATATTCGCACGCTCTCCCCTTCAAGAAGGTGAAGAGTGTGCGAATTCTTATTTTAAAATCAACCGTATACCTTAACCAGTGGTTATAAAAAAAGGCTTTTCATTCGTTTTATTGCTTTTGCTCCAGATTTTTATCGCGATGAACTGCCTCGCTGATAATCCGCCTGCAAAAGAGTTTCGCGGCGTTTGGATTGCCACCATAAATAATATCGATTGGCCATCTGCGCCCGGTCTACCCGTAAATGTTCAGAAGCGGGAACTTAAAGAATTAATTGAACGTATTGAAAAACTTAACCTGAATGTGGTCATCTTTCAGGTACGACCAGCATCCGATGCACTTTACCCTTCCAATATTGAACCCTGGTCTTACTTTCTGACTGGAAAACAAGGGTTGGCCCCCTCCTCTTCATTCGATCCGCTTGCCTACGCTATTGAGCTTTGCCATTCGAAAGGGATGGAATTACACGCATGGTTTAACCCCTTCAGGGTACGAAATAATGGCTATTATGAGTTGGATCGCGGTAGTTTTGCAGCCAAAAATCCGTTATACACCCATTTGTTTGACAACAAGCTTTTTCTTGATCCGGGTTTTCCACAAGTAAGAGCCCACATCATTAATGTTATTATGGAGGTTGTCCGCAAATACGACATTGATGCCATTCATTTTGATGACTATTTTTACCCCTACCCTATCAGGGGAAGAAAATACCCGGACGTAGAGACCTTTAAGAAATTAGGCAAAGGTTATTATCCCAATAAATTAGGTGACTGGAGACGCAGCAACATTAACAAGTTCATCGCAGCGCTCCATGATAGCATCAAAATGGTAAAACCTTCAGTAAAACTGGGCATCAGCCCATTTGGAGTTTGGCGAAACAAAAGTGACGATCCGAATGGCTCGCCAGGAGTGAAAGGGACTACCTCGTATGACGACTTATATGCCGATGTTTATAAATGGCTTGAAAACGACTGGATTGATTATGTCATTCCCCAGCTATATTGGGAACAAGGGAATGTTTTTGGTGACTTTGCTGCTCTGGCAAAATGGTGGAACGACCACTGTTTTGGAAAGCCACTCTACCTTGGTCAAGCCTTATATAAATCGGCAGGGTCAACCAAGGTTTTCACTAATCCCACAGAGATCAGCGAACAAATCAGCATTTTACGAAAATTCAAAAACATTGGAGGCTTTGCGCTTTACAGTGCATCACAACTTACAAAATTATCGGATGTTATACTTGCTGAATTCAACAGCAATCTGTTGCGCACGAAAGTAGATACCCCGCATAATACAAGATCTGTAGTCATTGTAAAAAATGTAACACCTCCTCCTCCACCTATGCAAATTGAAGAAAAGACGTTTATTGCAGATAAAAAAACAATTGCAGAAACCATCAATACTTCATACAATGCTGTAATTGATACAGAGCTATCGACTCCTGAACAATTTACAGTAACAAAATCGCGCGAAGGAGTTGAAATATCATGGGCAATAAATCCATCTGACCACAACAAAAACTTAAAGTTTTCGGTAATGATCTTCGAACCTGTGGCAGGTGGCGGATATGTAAATAAAATATTTAAAACGACCGAAGATAAGAAAGTATTAATCCCGCGGAAATCAGATATCAGACCTTCCAAAGTGCTCTTTGGAATCGTTTCAGTCAACGACAATGGATACCAAAGCCCTTTCCCAAAACTTTTCCGGATCAAAGGAAAACGAATTGTTTTCAATTAAACAGCTCAAGGATATGCAAGGTTGGTTAATGCTCAGATAAAATTTCAACTTGATTGACCTCTTTGCTGCACAATAAACCGAATCATTAAATTAAATCCAATATTGAATAATACAAACACTCTTCGATGGTCAATTTTAATGGCATTGACTCTCTTTTTAGGGACTACAATTACTTGTCTTGCGCAAAAGCCGGCAGCCATGTCATCAACGGATAAGGTGCAAACCATCAAAAAAGGGAAATACACGCTGGTTTTCGAGTGTAAAGCGCCTTCATTTAGCCGCGAAATCAGTCAGAAGCTCATCGATACTTATTTCAAGGTGTATCCGGCATTGGCTAAACAATACAATAAAAAGGTGACGAAGATTGTCACATTTGTGATTGATCCCGACTATGATGGTGTTGCGGGAACATCGAACGATACGGTTGTTTTTAGTGCAAAGTATATGACCAGCCATCCCAATGATATTGATGTGGTGACGCACGAAACGATGCATATTGTCCAGGCCTATGGTGAGGATAGCAATATACCGGGCTGGCTGACCGAAGGGATTGCCGATTATGCGCGTTATGCATATGGTGTAAGCAATGCAAAAGCCGGATGGAGCTTGCCTAAATTTATGACCAGTCAGAATTACCAGAACAGCTACCGGATTACGGCACGTTTCCTTGCCTGGCTCGAATATTCGGGACATAAGGGCATCGTAAAGAAACTGGACCAGGCAGGACGTGATAAGACCTACGACAACGGTGAAATCTGGAAGAAACTGACCGGAAAAACAATTGATGAGTTGTGGCTCGCTTATTCATTAAACCCAACAATGCCAAACGTGAATTAATTGGACAGCCCGTCCGGGTTAATCCTGGTAATTAATGTTATTAAAAGGAGGTCGTCTCAAAAATCATTTTTAACCACAATGTACACAAGGCAAGCACAATGGTCACAATAGTTAAAAGAATTGTTCTTCGGCTATTTGTGAGCATTGTGCGAATTCTTTGTGATCCTTGTGGTTAATTTATTCTACTTTTAAGATAAACGCATTTTTTGAAAGATATCGGGCACAGTAGCCTTAAGTTTGAAAAACCATGATACAACTGGTTTTGTAATACGAATCAAAGTGCTTTCCATTAACCTTTCTCCTTTCCCTTTAATCTTTCTCCTTTAACCATTATCCTTTCTCCTTTTACCTTTATCCTTTAACCTTTCTCCTTTAACCTTTATCCTTTAACCTTTATCCTTTATCCTTTAACCTTTATCCTTTAACCTTTCCTCCCCTTTTACGGAATAATTCCTGAAATCATTCCGCTCCAGGGACCTGTCTTGCTGTTCTTGTTTACCCAACGAGCAAAACCATAAATCTTTTGGCCACGCTGATCGGGTTCGAAAACTATAGGGGTGCCCGAACGCGACATAAAATAACGTTCCGGACAATCAGCGGGTGTTTCGGGCGCCGGAGTACCGAGTTTGTAAACAAAATCAACAAATGCAGCGCCTTTGGGTTTTGCGTGCGATAAAGGAGTAGCCGAATCGGTGTAAACACCAAGTAATATCGAAATCTGTTTTGAGGTTAAAGTAAGAATCGGAGTTGTGCGGGGTGCAGGCGAAATTGTTCCTGCTCCGCCACCAGCCAGGTAATGGATGTGAAGAGAAGCCCTGCTGTTATCGTCAACATCGTCGTTGTACAGAATATATTTCTCATATATTCCGCTCAAAGTTGCTGCCAAAAGTAACCAGGTAGAGTCGCGCTTGGCAGTAGCAAGCGGGTTTTGCGTAACAATGTTACTTGTGAGGAGGTAAGCAGCTTCATAATCGTTGTGCTGCGTAGTAAAACTCGCGATTATATCCGGCGGAATACCCCAGGCATCCGCAAGGTCAGGAATAATCTGGTAGGCCGTGCGCTGGAAATCGAAGCGTTCGGGCAACGTTTCAGGAATTGTGAACGAGACTGTTCACGCAACTGTGTCTGCAAGGAATAAAAATTAAATTTGCAGACCATGATAGAAACGAAAGAAAAGGAAGAATTCAGTTTTGAAGCATTCGAGAAAGAAGCGATCAAAGGACT
>Ga0118677_10000408_pt1 | contig 93779 bp, 69 predicted proteins | sample AliMusrvi5mmetaG_FD_86154 | JGI IMG/M metagenome (GOLD analysis project Ga0118677, IMG submission 86154) | reverse complement strand
GGCGGGCATCCAGATTAGTATAACATGCCCATTTTCCAACGTAGTTGGGTTTCAATCATTGTGGGCCAGCACTCGCCGGGGGCGAGCTTGTCCCACCCTCACCATGCAAAACCTTACAGCGTGGTAGCATTGCTTGCAGCCGCTTCACGCCGTCTGCTGTGATTTGGGTGTGGGTGACGTGCAGCTCTTGCAGCCTAGTCAGGCCGGTCAGGTGGGGCAGAGCGGCATCGCTGATTTTCGTGCGGCCAAGGTGCAGAAACTCAAGGTTGACCAACATGCGGAGTTTCGGCAGTCCAGTATCCGAAACGGCCGTGTTGTCGAGATTGAGCCACTTTAGACCGAGGATTAAACCGAGAGACTCCATGCCGCGATCCGTAACCCGCGTGGTCCACAGATTGAGCTTTACAAGCTTGGGCAACTGGCCCAGTGCGACTATCCCTTCGTTCCCGATCGCGGTCTTGCTGAGGTCGAGATCCTCTAGAGTCTTGAGAGTCGCCAGCTTGGCTGCGCCGGCGTCGGTGACCTTCGTGCCGGAAAGTCTTAATCGCTTGAGCTTTGCCAGTCGTGGCAGGTTCACGACGCCCGCATCGCCGATCTGCGTGTTGGCCAACAGCAACTCTTCCAGTGCGGGCAGCTTTTCGAGCGCAGCCAAACCGGCATCGGTGACTTGCGTTTCATCCAGCCCCAGCGACTTGAGTTTTGTGAGCGCCAGCAGCTTTTGCAACCCGGCATCAGTGATCGGCTGTTTTGAGAGTTTTACTGCCCGTAGGTTTGGCAGGGCCGCGATCTTTTCCAAGTCCGCGTCGGTCAAGTTGGCCTTCAGCGCATCGACGGCGATCGGCTCGCCACGTTCGCCGACCTTTACCGCGATTCCAAGCTCCCGCAATGCCTTGACTTGGAAAGTCGCATCACCCATCGCCGCCATGCACGCCGTTACAATCAGGAATGATTGAATCATTGGTTTGCTCCTTTTCCCAATTCATGCCGCCGGATTCTTCCGCCGCGGCCCGTCGGATTTTAGCCAGCGGCCGATCTGTTCGAGATCGCCGCTCCAATTCTTGCCCACCCGCTGCTCGCAAAAAGCGCGGAAGAGCAGGTCAACCGTCTCGTGCAGACTGCGCACGCTTTCGATGCGGTCTTCCAGCACGCCGCGGCCTTCCGAGGTGTCTTCCACGTGGATCTTTGCCCCGCTGACCATGAAGGTTTCGGGCTGGATCGTCAAGTCGTACTGCTCACCGTGGCGCACGATGGTCATGCCGGCCTTGCGCGGCAGCTTGCCGCTGCGGATTGCCTGCATGGCCTCCGGTAAAGCGGTCGGCCCCTCGGCGGTTATCGTTTCCTTGCCCGACTCGTCGCGCGGGCATTGCAAGCTGAGCGTGCGCGCGAACATGCCGGTCACTTCCGACTGGTCGGGCAGCGCGATGGTGTCGGAGACAGTCTCCCAGCGCCACCAGAGCCAAAGCAGGAACTCATTGCCGAGGAAGTCCCAGTTGCCTTCCTGCTGATTCCACCAGGAGATTTCCGCCGTGGTGTTGTTGGTGTGGAAAACGGAAGGGATGGCCTGATCGAGCGCCTTGCGGCGCTTGCTCTCCGCAGCCCAATCGCGGGCACGCCGGCTGGCCGTCATCGGCTGGAGTTCCAACCCAAAGGCCCGCGAGAAGAGGTCGCAACAGAGATCGACCGCCGTGCTGCTGGAGCCGCCGAAGTAGAGGATGCCGTTGCGGGCATCCCAAAGCACGGGGAACTGCTGCATGCGGAGGAAACGCCCGCTGCGGATCTCGTCTTCGCAACGGGCCTCGACCGCCTCGCGGGCCTCCTGCCGCTGGACCTTGGTCGGCCGGCTGCCAGGGTTGTCGGCCGTTAAGGCAGCAAGTTCCAGTTGCTGCCACGCCTTGCGAACGGCGGCCGGAATCTGGTGCGTATCAATCCGCATCGCACAATTTAGAACGTCGCCAATGACGTTTTTTTCCAGGCTGAAACTGAGATCGAGTAGGTGCTCGCCAGCCAGGAAACCTACGCCGGGCTGCTCGGCCGTTACAGCAATCTCGCTGATGGCGAACTTTTCCAGAATCTTGATGTCACTGGGGGCAAACTGCCGCTTGGCGTCGCCCTCGATCTGAAAACACTGAAAGGATAACGGGCCGGAAAGAAATCCCATGTTGATTAGTCCCTAAGTTGCCCAGTTTACACGAAAGGTGCAAATATTGAATAATTTACTCGCGGCCCAAAAAGCCCATTATACCTGGCGGCGTGAACCGGGCTAGCGGCACGGACAGGAGAATTGCAAAGTCCCTGTTTTTGTGGTGCGGCCGTCCCGGCTGCACGTGCAGGCGAGACGACCGCACCACAAATTGTTTTGGACGAGCACTTAATCACAGTTTCTGCCGCGGAAACCCTCACTCCCTGCCACTCTCCCGGGGGCGTTTCCATAAAGTGCCTGATACCCCCCCGCTCCCCTCTGGGCGTCGTGCCGATTAGAATGGATGGTTTGCAATCGTCAGGTTTGATTGGATCGGGATGCGAAGAGCGGAAGTCGTAATTACGGGGGTGGGTGTTGTCAGCCCCATCGGCATCGGTAGGGAGGCATTCTGGGATGCCCTACTGACGGGCCGTTGCGGAATTGGCCCCGCGACGCAAACCAACTGGTCCGACATGCCGCTACAGCTCGTTGGGGAAGTCCGCAACTTCGACGCGAAGACTTTTGTCACCAATCGCAAAAGCCTAAAGGTGATGTCGCGCGACGCGCAGTTGGGCATTGCCGCCAGCACGCTCGCCTGCCGCGATGCCGGGATCGGTGTCGGAAAGATCGATCCAGAGCGGTTCGGTGTCGTCCTTGGGGCCGACCAGATCTGTTCATTGATGCAGGAAAGCGAAGCGACCTATGGCGTCTGCGTTGTGGACGGCCGCTTCGATTTTCAGCTCTGGGGCACCAAGGGCATGGCAGCCAGCTTTCCGCTGGGGTTTTTGCGGGTGCTGCCAAATATGGTTGCGTCGCACGTTTCCATCGTCCAGGACGCCCGCGGACCGAATAACACCATTCACCAGGGCGAAATTTCCAGCCTGCTGGCGGTGATGGAGTCGGCTAGTGTCATTCAGCGGGGAATGGCCGATGTGATGCTTGCCGGCGGAGCCAGTTCGCAGATGCATCCGCTGGATTTCGTGCGACGGATCACCATGGGAAATCTCTCGCCGCGTTGCGACGATCCGGCCGCAGTGGTGCGGCCGTTCGACGCCGGCCGCGATGGTTATGTCTGGAGCGAGGGGGCAGCGGTGCTCGTTTTGGAAAATCGCGAGCACGCGGAGTCGCGGGGGGCGAAGATCCTTGCCCGGCTGAAAGGTTGGGGCGCGGCTTTTGAAGCCGTCGATTCTCACGGAAGACTATCGGGCAACGGTTTGCGGCGAGCGATTGTCGGCGCATTGGACCAATCGGCCGTGAAGCCGGATGCGTTGGGGCACGTCAACGCCCACGGACTAAGCACGCTCCGCGAGGACGCCCTGGAGGCCGCCGTTTTGGGAGATTTGCTGCCGCAGACGCCCGTCACGGCATTGAAAGGCCATTTTGGCAATGCCGGCGCGGCAGGGGCCGCGATGGAATTGGCGGCCTCCGTCCTTGCCCTGGAAAATCGCTGTGTGCCCGCCGTGCGGAACTACGTGCATCCCGATCCGGCTTGCCCGGTACGAGTCATTCGCGATCGGCCGTTGGTCATTTCTCGGGCCGACGCCCTTTGCTTGACCTGGATGCCCATTGGTCAGGCGGCGGCCGTCGTGGTGGGGCAGTAAGTGGCGCCCTGCATTGCATTCGACGAGCGCGCTTACTAAGATAATGGCATCTCTGAATCCTTCCTTCATGCATTGCCGCCATGTTTCCCACCACGCGTCTTCGCCGTCTCCGTTATAACCCGGCCGTGCGGCAACTCATCCGGCATACGCATCTTTTGCCCGCAAACTTGGTGATGCCGCTTTTCGTGCGGCCGGGCTGCGGCGTACGGCAGGAAATTGCCTCGATGCCCGGCAACTTTCAGTTATCGCCCGACCTCTTGGTCGAGGAGATTCGCGCCCTGCAAGACTTGGGATTGGGCGGCGTGATTCTTTTCGGAATTCCAGCGGTCAAGGACGCCCTGGGGAGCGACTCGACCAGCCCTAACGGCATCATCGCCCAGGCCGTGCGATTGGCCAAGCAGGCCGCACCGGAGATGTTGGTGATCACCGATGTATGCCTCTGCGAATACACCGATCACGGACATTGCGGGCCGTTGCGCGAGGTTGCTGGCCGGATGCAGGTCGACAACGACGCCACGCTGGATATTCTCGCCCGACAGGCCGTCGTGCATGTCCAGGCCGGGGCCGACCTCGTCGCACCCAGCGGCATGATGGACGGCATGGTGGGGGCGATCCGCCGCGGCCTGGACGAGGCCAGCTTCACGCATGTTCCCATCATGAGTTACGCGGCCAAGTATGCCAGCGCGTTTTACGGCCCGTTTCGCGACGCCGCCGAAAGCACGCCGAAAATGGGCGATCGACGCGGCTACCAGATGGACGCCGCCTCCTCGCCCGCTCAGGCCATCCGCGAGATTGAGTTGGATCTGGTCGAAGGGGCGGACATGATCATGGTCAAACCGGCGCTGGCCTATCTCGACATCATCCGCCTGGCTGCCGACCATTTTCCCGGCGTTCCCCTGGCCGCCTACAATGTTTCCGGTGAGTTCAGCATGGTCAAGGCCGCTGCCGCCAGGGGATGGATCGACGAACGCGCGATCGTGCTGGAAACGCTCACCGCGATTCATCGTGCGGGGGCAAGCATTATATTTACCTACTGGGCCAAAGATGTCGCGAATTGGCTTCGGTAACGAGCTGTCCAACCCTGTTCGGCGCGGGTCTTCTGACCCCGCCGAAACAACCGACTGAAGGTCTCCCGGGTGGCTCAGTCAGGAGACCGGCCACAACAGGGTGAGATGGACCAAAGGAACGGGACATAACGCCGTTGGCGCAGGGAATTAAACGACGGCAATACAAAAAACTGGCTGTCGCGACGGTTCCAAGCTCAGGAAAGCCCGTCGCGACAGCCGCATGTCAAATCTCAAATTCCCAAATTCTCAATTTGCAATTTGCAATCCTCTATCCCCTCAATCCCTTCCTCCTCCACGCACCCCACCCAACCACCAGCCCTGCAATCAACAGGGCCAGCGTTCCCGGTTCCGGAACGGGCGCAACCGCACTCATCGCGACGGGAGAAGCCGCTTGGATCGAGGAGCCGCTGAATGAAGGATCGAAGATCAACGTCCCGCCCGCGCCAACGGTCAGGCTCTGTCCATCGGGGAGGGCACTGCTGGAGGTTATGGCCAGGATGCCGGCGTTGACCACCGTGCCGCCGCTGTAGTTGTTCGTGCCGCTGAGAACCAAGGTTCCGAGGCCGAGCTTCGTCAGCGACCGGATACCGCCACTCTCGCCGATGTTGGCACCGATCTTCAGTTCTGCCGCCGCGGCGATGTCCATGTCGGTGCTGCTGGCCAAGGTCAAGACCGTCGAGCTTTCGATGGTCTGCGTGCCGGCGCTGACCGTTACGCTAGCCGTGCCGGTGGTGCTCTGCAAAGTCAGGCTGCCGCCCGAGAGCGAATAGCTTGACGCACTGAAGACCAACGACTTGAGGTTCACGGGGACGGTCGTGTCCAGGTGGATGGCTTCCACCGTGGCCAAGCCGCCGCCGAAGGTGGCTGTGTCCGCGCCGAGGCGTGCAGGATCATTGCCCGGGACGGCTGTTTGCCAGTTGCCGGGCGTGTTCCAGGAACTGGTGCTGTTGGACGCCCAGGTGGCATCAATCATGGCTAGCACAATGTCGAGTTCACCCGGGTTGTAGGCCAAGGTGTAACCGCTGAGGCCATGCACGTTGGCGGGGTTGAAGGTGCCCGTGTGCCCTGAGTAGTACATCAAGGTTTGCGCGCCGGTGACGCCGCTAACATAGAGACTGCCGTTATAGTCGAAGCTGGCAGCGCCACTGCTTGTGATAAGATTGGTCGCCGACAGATCCAAGGCGCCATTCGCACCGATCGTGATCGATTTGATCGTTTGCGGATAGCCCGACAGGTCGAGTTCGCCGGCCGTGGAGTTGGTCCCAACGTAAATGTCGGAGAGTGTCGGGATTGCACCAATCGTACCCGCCTTGAGCACGCCGCCGTTGACGGTCGTGGCGCCTGTATAGGTGCTGGTCGCGCCAAGCGTCAGCGTGCCCATGCCATTCTTCGTCAGCCCGCCGGAGACATTATTCGCAAGTGTCAAGGCAGGGAGAGTCGCCGGCGTCGTGGGATCGCCGCCGTAGGCCACAGCCGTTGGCGTAATGCTGAAACTCAAGCCGGGGTTGGTGATGGTGATCGAGGCGATCTTGAAGGTTCCGTTGCCGCTGCCGTCATCTACCATGTTGGCGATGGCCGTGGCGTCGTTCGTATTGTTGATGCCGTTACCGGTGTAACCAGTGCTAACCGTGATGTTCGGCGCTCCCTTATAGCCCGAGCCTTGGTTGGTTCCCGAGAGGATGATAGTCCCGCCCGAAACACCCTGGCCTGGCGGGGCCTGGAAAGGCTCGTTGATGGTGATATCGTGTCCGGAAGCGACGTCAAGAACTGCGCCTTCGGAATAGACCATTAGTTGAGGCGCGCTCACGTGGCCGCTGTTAGAGCCGGTGAGCGTGCTGTAGACGAATCCGTTGTGATACGTATCATTCAATGAGGACGTCGACGGGCTCAAAGTGCCGCCGTGGAAATTGAAATAGGCATTGTTCACCGCAAAATTCGCCGAGCCGTCACCGCTGTGAATACCCCTGGCCGTCAGGGTTCCGCCGCTGAGGTTGTAGATACCCCCGCAATTTGGTTGGTTCATGCGATAATCCAAGTTTACGTCCCCAAGATCGCCGACAGTGTTCCACCCATGAGAACCGTCGGTGGTGTTTGTCTGATTGATGGTTCCGCCAAGTTGGTTGACAACGCCGAAGCCTTTCGAGGTTCCGACCCTGACCAGGTAGCTGTTATCGATGGTTGCATCTCGAACAGTGAGGTGTCCTGCACTGTAATCGCCTTCGCCCATTTCAATGCCCCCGGTATGCACTTTCGCACCACCATCAAGCGACATGATGGTCCGGCCGGTATTTCCGTTCTCCTGGATCAAGATATCATTCGCATTATCATTGAGCCAGAGTGACCCACCACTCATGGCGTAGGCGTAGTTGCCGTTGCCCCAGCCGACCCTGAGACCACCGTGGTACCAGCCGTTAATGCTGTCGTCGATATTGATATTGGAATTCGTCGCATTGATGTAGGCGTTAAGGTTAGATTGGGTAATAAGCGAAGAGAGGTTGAGGGTGGCACCCGTGACGTTCAAAACCCCTTGTTGGACGTTGAGTATCTGGTTAGGGAGACTCCCCCCAGCCAACGAAAACATGCTCCCTCCAGTGATGTTCAAAGTGCCAAGCCCGTTCTTGACGATATTCAAGTCGCCGCTTGTCTGGGAAGTGGTGACATTGTTGCTCCACGTCAAAGATGTGCCCGCCGCAGTGTTGATCGTGGCGGCACCAGCGAACCGAACCGGGGCACTGATCGTGTTCTTCCCGCCATTCACGGTGATATTAGCACCGCTGGCGAGGTTCAATTGCCCACCGCTGGTGGCTACGATGTTGCTGCCAAGGGACGGGTTGCCATTGAATGTCACGCCGGACACCGTGGGACTCTGTGCGCCGACGTCGAGCGTGCCGCTGCTGCTGGCGGTGCCCAAAGTCAGTGCGCTATTCAAAGGCAAGGCGGATGCGGCGGTGAGTTGCACCGTGCCGGCATTGATGAACGTCCCGCCGGAGTAGCCGTTGGAGGCGTTGAGCACCAACGTGCCGCCGGCCCCGCTCATGGTCAGGGGACCGGTCCCGGAGATGCTGCCGCTGACCGTGAGTGCCCCGCTGCCGCTGACCGTGACCCCGCCGACCAGACTGACCGGCGATTGGATTTCATGCGTACCGCTGGCTACGGTGATCGTGGCGGCCACCGTGGTGGCCGTCGCTACGCCGGGGGCCACCGTGAGCTGCTCGACGGTGTCGAGAGGAGCGTTGTCACTCAACGACAGGCCGTACGAATACAGGACATTGTGCAGTGTCAAGAAGTTGACGGAATCGCCGCTTATGGTGTAGCCCGTGCTCGCGCTGCCGGAGTTGCCTAGCAGCAGCGAACCAATCGTGACTGGGGTGTCCAAGGTGATGGTGACTGGGGCGGTGGTGGCGGAATTGATGATCGCCCCAAGGCCGGCGCTATTGGGCGGCGTATTGTTCGTCCATTTGGTCCCGTCGCCCCAGTTTCCGGGGACAGCCGCAGCCCATTGGCTGCTCGGTCCGGCTCCCGTCACGCTGGCGGTGTCCAGGGTGAAATTGGCGTTGCTCACCCCACTGGCGGCCGTGAGGATGGGATACGTGCCGGCAGTGATGCCGCTAATGCTGGCCACGTTGACGTGGACGCTGCTGAGGCTGGCGGCGCCGGTGACAGTGACCTGGTCCGCGCTGCTGCCGACGTCGAGCTTAAGCGTCCCGCCGTTCACGGTCAGCCCGCCACTGATGTTCAGCGTGCTGATGGTCCCGTCCTGCATATTGATCGTGTTCCCCGCTGCCGCGCTGAGCGAGCCGTTGAGGAAGGCCGTGCCGGCGCCGGTGGCCCCCAGGCTCTGGGGGTCCAACAGGGTGCTGCCGGTCAAGCCAGTCACATCCAGCGTTGCGCCGGCAGCGATGTTGATCGCGCTGGAGTTGGGGATGTTGTTGGTCGAGGCCGCCGCGAGCAAAAGCGTGCCGGAGTTGACGGTCGTGGCGCCGGTATAGGTATTGGCGCCCGTGAGGGTTAGCGCGCCTGCGCCCGATTTGTTCAGACCGCCACCGGTCGAACTCGTATCTTCCACCAGGTTCTGGGCGATCGTGATGTTTTTGCCGTTGGTATTGATCTTGGCCCCGCCCGCCTGCACCTTGGCAGCCGTCAGGCCCTGCAGGAAGGTGGTCGTCGATCCGCCGGGTTCCAAGGTGCCGCCGTTGAATAGAACGGTGCCGGTGCCCGAGCCCCGAGATACGGCCGCAGTCAGTAGAGTGCCGCCACTGAGGTTGAGTGTGCCGCTGCCGCCACTGTACCCCATCACCACGGCGTTGCCGGGCATGCTTACGAGTCCGGCCCCACTGATATTCAGAGTGCCCTTGTCGGCATAACCGAGCCTCATATCCATCCCCGAAATATTCAGCGCGCCAGCGGAGATGTTGTACACCGCAGAGGCGCCAGCGCTGCCGGCTAGGCGAAAGTTATTCCCTGCCGTTCCAAGGGTGACGTTCACGGTGCCGCCCGTTTGGTTCACTGTGCCGGGGCCCTGAAGGCCGATCGTGAGGCGGTTCGTGTTAAGGACCGCGCTGTCCTGAATGTTGAGGATGCCGGCACCGCTACCAATACGCTGCACATAGATCCCAAGGCTGCTGGGGGAATTGGCTTGCGTGAAAGTTGCCGAGTTCATGAGGGTGAGGGTTCCGACGCCGCCGCCGGACTGGCAGAGATTCACCTCGGTGGCAGCCGTGGTGAAGGAAGACGTGCCGCTCAAGATCATCGTGCCGGTGCCGGAGGCACCGATGTCAACCCTTTGGCCCGTAGCGGTCATATTCACCGAACCGCCACTCATGGCGAGCGTGCCGTTGTTACCCGACGCGTTGCCGAGGACGAAGTAGCCGGCCGATGTAAGTTCGCCGCCTGTGATCGCGACTGTGCCACCGTTGACAGCCGTTGCCCCGCCATAGTTGTTGCTGCCGCTGAGCGTCAGCAGGCCGCTGCCGGTGGAGGTCAATCCGCCAGTGCCGCTGATATTGCCGGAAATCGCCAAGCTGGCGGAACTGACCTGCGTGTTCACCGTGAGGGTGTCGCTGAGGGCGACCGGCAGACTCAGGGCGTGGGCACCCTGCTCTACGGTGATCGTGGCCCCGCCGCCCGAATTATTGAACGTCATCGTGTTTGGGCCGCTCAGGACGTAACCGTGGGTCGCGTCGGCGCCGCTGCCCAACACCAGACTGCCGAGAGTCGTCGTCTCGTCGACCGTGATGGTCTTATTGCTCGCGTTGGTGATCGGCGCACCGATCGTCACTACAGTCCCGGCGCTGCCACTGGCGGGCGCGGTGCTCCACTTGGGCGAATCGCTCCAGTTCCCGCTCACCGCCGTTAGCCAGACGTTCGGAAGATTTCCTATGTCCAGTTCCGTGGTGTTGTATACCAAGCCTTGTCCGTAGGGCAACGCGGGGCTGACGAGAATGGTTTTGGAGCCGGCGGCGGAGCCATAGGTCATGACCTTATCGCCCAGGCTGAACCCAGACAGGTTGAAGGTGCCGCCGTTGAAGGTGGCCGCGCCGCTCACCGTGAAGTCGGTGCCTTTGGTGAGGTTCAGTTGGCCCCCGCTGATGGCAAAGGTGTTTACGGTCTGTCCAGCAAGAGTGGCGTCTAGCGTGCCGCCGGAAACCACCACATTGGTGTTCGTCGAAAGGGCACCGCTCACGGTCGGCTGAAGCAGGCCCTTAGTTACCGTCGTGTTGCCGCTGTTGTTGTTGGCGGCGTTGCTGAGGATCAGCGTGCCCGAACCTTCCATGAGCACATCGCCGCCGCCGGAAATCGGGCCGGAGAGGGTCTGAGTTGCCGAACTGAAGTAGTCGAGACGAGTCTTCTGGCTGCCATTGGCGTTGAGGGTGATGGCACCCGGGTAATTGCCGTTGTTCAAGCTTCCCGACCCGGGAAAGTTGTAAAGCGTTGAATCAAAGGCGCGTTCGTACCGTTCGCCACCGATTACCAAGATGCCCGTTTGCACGTCGGCACCTACTAACGACAAGGTAATTGGCCCGGTGAAACTATTGACCGCGTTGAGATTGACGTAACTATTGGAGCCCGACTGGGTACGATAAGAAATATCAAGCCCCAGCGTACTGCCGAAACCGATGCCATCGGTGAGTCCCGTGTTGAAGTTGAACGCCTCACGGTCGCCATTCCCCGAATAACCGGTCGTGATCGTGAGGATCTGAGGCCCGGTCGCGGTGGATGTCATCGGGCCGTTGAAATTCAAATATGTATCATTGTCATTAAGCCGTAGGTTGATGTTGCCAGCGTTGCCAGCGAAGATGAACGCATTGTTGAACTGGAAGCCGGGGCTGAGGACATTCCCGGGGGGATTGTGGTTTTGACTGGTGTTATGGAACTGGAGGGTTGAGTTGTCATACATCGTCACGGTGCCCGCGCCGTCGGACCAGCCGGCGGGATCGGTGGAATCCACAGTCTGGCCGTTGTTGATGGTGGTGTCGGCGCTCGCGGACTGAACCAAGCCCAAACTCGCGGCGAGGAGAAGGACACACGACAGTTGTCGCGAGATCATCGTGCTCATCATGGTTTGAACCTTTTTCAGAAAGCCGCCTGTTCCGGTCGGGTTTTGGGTCGCCACGCCTGTGGCGAGAACGGTTCGTGGACTCAACAAAGAAGAATTGACTCTCACAGCACATCTCCTAAGAAAAAAGGTTGTTTACCGAAGTATCAAAGCGATCCCGCACGCCCACGCGCGGGCTGAATTCACATGCCCATAGACTCCTACATAAAAGCAGTTTGCGGCACCCTTCCGCCACTTACCGCGCATCTTAACCGAAAGCTGCGAAAAAGGCAAAACATATTGTCGGAATATGAGGAAATCTTGGAAAATTCCGGCAAATGCTGGAATTATAAACCATTGTGGGTTATGCTGAACGACACCCAAGACGTAAAATAGGCAGAAAATTGGCCCTCGGATGGTGTTCGTATGTTCATTATGCATTCATTCCGTTTGCCTGAAAAAGAGAAGCCCCGCCGTGCTGCGACCCCTCTTCGGGGTCGGAATACACGTCGCGACTCGAAACCGGTGGTGGCGTCGTTGACCATGCTGCGCATGGTGCCCGCTCCGCAATCACCGGCTAATTGCTGGCATCCATATCCCCCCTCCTCGGGATGGGGATATGAATGAAACGCCACAGAGGGCATTCCCTACGGAATTACTCCTGCCGACCTGTTCGGTGCGGGTCACCCGACCCCGCCGAAACGACCGACCGAAGGTCTCCCGGGTGGCTCGGTCAGGCGACCGGCCACAACAGGTGGATACCGGCTACAACAGCAAATTGGTTTCGGTAGGAAAATTCCAAAAAAGCTCTAATTCACTTGTTTCTGGTGTGATATACTGTTGGAAGTTTCTGATGGTTACATCCAAATCATGGAGGGCATTATGGCTGTTACACGAATTCCGATTCCAGAATGGGCAAAGACTCAAACAACCGACAATCGTCTCGATTTGAGCCTCTCGGAAGTTGACCTCGTTGTGCGAACGGTAAACTGTCTGGAGGATCACGGTATCTTTACCGTCCAGGATCTTCTGAGTTCGACGCCGCGGGAGTTGCTGGAAATTCCCAACCTCGGCGAGAAAACGCTCGACACAATATATCTGGCATTGGAGAAGATCGGCTTCTACCGCCCAGGGCACCAGCCCGCGACGCCCGTGCAGGTCCAGTTGCCGTCCAAGGGATTTGCTCTGCTGGACGACTGAGAAGTTCCGACGAGTTATCGGTTCGACGTCTTGCGATGCGGTCGGTAGCCGGTGGCGGGCGTTTGGTTGGCTGAATGGCGCGGCGACCGCTTGGCTTTCTCGATGACCTTCGGCGGCTTCGCGGAGATTAGGCATCCCGGGCCGTCGCCGATCAGGTCGGTGCGGCCAGCCTCGGTGAGGGCCTCATGTACATCGGCGTAATCTTCCGGCTTGAAGTATTGCAGCAGGGCACGCTGCAATCGTCGCTCCCGCGCGCCGCGCGGCACGTAAACCGGCTTGCCGCTCAGCGGGTCCAGGCCGGTATGGTACATGCACGCGGCAATGTCCATCGGGCCGGGAATGAAATCTTGCACCTTGTCGGGCTTCAGACCGTGCCGCTTGAGATACAAGGCCAACTCGATCATCGCCGGCAGGTCGCTGCCTGGATGCCCAGCGATGAAGTACGGCACGAGAAACTGTTGCTTCCCCGCAGCGGCCGACTCGCGGTGGAACTCGCGGGCGAATGCCTCGAACTCCTCAATGGCCGGCTTTTTCATCAGCCGCAGCACCTCGGGATCGTTGTGTTCGGGCGCGACCTTCAGCAGCCCGCCGGTATGATGCCGGGCGATGAGGCGGATGTACTCCGGGCTGAGCCGCGCCAAATCCATGCGAATGCCCGAGGCCACCAAGGTCTGCTTGACCCCCGGCTGCTTTCTGGCGGAAGCGAGCAGGCGCAGCAACGGTCCGTGATCGGTGGCCAGCAGCGGACAGATCGTGGGGTGCAGGCAGCTCAGCCGGCGGCATTTGTCCCGCATGTCCGGCTGTGAGCAATTCATCTGATACATATTGGCCGTGGGACCACCCAGGTCGCTGATCGTGCCCGAGAAGGCAGGGTCTTCGGCCATGCGGCCGATTTCGTCGAGGATCGACCGTTCGCTTCGGCTCTGAACGATGCGGCCTTCGTGGGCGGCGATCGAGCAGAACGCGCAGCCGCCGAAACAGCCGCGCACGATCTGGATCGAATCCTTGACCACCTCGAAGGCCGGAATCCGTTCTCGGCCGTAACTGGGATGCGGACGCCGCGTGAAGGGTAGATCGTAAACGCGATCGATTTCTTCCTGCGTAAGCGGCCACGCTGGCGGATTGATGACCACCGCCTCGCGCCCGTGATACTGCACGAGCCGCTGCGCGTTGTAGGGGTTTGTCTCGCGGAAGATCGTCTGCGTCATGGCGGCGAAGGCGGCCTTGTCGGCGGCGACTTCTTCGTAGCTGGGGAGGAGGACGGTGTCGGAATGATGAGTGCAAAGTGACGAATGATGGATGCCTTTTCCAGAAGTCTCAAGGCTGGTGCATTCATCGCTCAGCATTTTGCATGTCTCACTGGCTCCCAGCCGGTAGGCCGCGCCGCGGATATCGCGCAGATCGCGCACCGATTGCCCGGCGGCCAGTCGTTTCACGATCTCCACCAGCGGCCGCTCGCCCATGCCGTGGACGAGCAGGTCGGCCTTGGCGTCCAGCAGGATCGAGCGGCGGACCCTGTCGCTCCAGAAGTCGTAATGGGCGAGGCGTCGCAGACTGGCTTCGACGCCGCCAGTAATCACCGGCACGCCCTTGTAGGCTTCGCGCGCCCGCTGGCAGTAGGCCAAGGTAGCCCGATCCGGCCGCCGGCCGATCTGTGCGCCGGGGCTGTAAGCGTCGTCGTTACGGACCTTGCGGCTGGCCGTGTAATGGTTGAGCATCGAGTCCATGTTGCCGGCGCTGACGGCGAAGCAGAGCCGCGGGCGGCCGAACGATCGCCATGGCTCGCAGGAGTGCCAGTCGGGCTGGCTGAGAATCGCCACGCGAAAGCCCTCGGCCTCCAGCACCCGGCCCAATAGGGCCATCGCAAAACTGGGATGGTCCACATAGGCATCGCCTGTGACAAACACCACGTCGACGGCGTCCCAGCCGCGCGCAGCGACCTCGGCTGGCGTCATGGGCAGCGGCAACGGGGCGGACGGTGGTGGACAACACAAGGTAGGAATGGTATTATGCATATCTGTAGTATACGATTTGGTGAACCAATGTTCGAGAGGCAAGGTCGCCATCGAGGGCCAGGAAGGTTGAGTTCTTGGTTGTCGCGGCCGTCGTGACATGCGATAATTGAAGTTTCCTCGATTTCAAAAGCATTCAACAGGAAACGAAAAGATGCGTGTGTTCACGATTGCGTTCCTCGCCATTGCCGCCGCGTTGGCCATGGCGACCGTCTCCGCCGCGGCAGACGGGTTGGCGGCGGAGAAGAAGAAGGCCGCACCCGCTGCCGCCAAGCCGATCACCCGACTCTGCGACCACGACGTAGTGCTGGACAAGGACGGGCGGCTGCTGCCCTGGACCAGCTACGACAACGTGATCAAGCAGAGCATGAACTTCATCAAGGGCTGCCCGACCACGCCAACCAAGCATGGCGGCGACCCGTGGTACCTCGTCACCTCGAAGCTGACCAAAGACGGCAAGTTCGTTGCCAACCAGAACTGCCAGGGTAGCCATGCCTACTGGGCCGTCGAGACGCTGTTCCGCTATTACGCCTACAGCGGCGATGCCGGGGCAATCAAGCCCGTGCGGCTGATCCTCGATCGTGTGCTGATGTACCACACGCCGGCCGATTGGGCCTGGCCGAACGTCCCACGCACTCAAGACAACAGCCCTGACGGCGAGTACACCGACGAGACCAGTGAGCCGGACAAGATGTGCATCGTGGCCGTGGCGTACATCAAGTTCTACAAGCTGACCGGCGAGGAGAAGTACCTTAACGCTGCCCGGGGCATCGCCAAGACGGTTGCCGCCCACGTCGGCGAGGGCACGGCCGACAAATCGCCAGTCCCCTTCCGCGTGAACCTGAAGAACGGTGCCGTCGTTGACGATTACACTTCGCACATGATCTCGGCTGTATTGATGTTTGATGAGCTGATCCGGCTGGGCGAGACGGGCGACGGCGTCTATGTGGCTAAGCGAGATCATCTCTGGAAGTGGATTCTGAAATACCCACTGGTAAACACGCTTTGGACCGGCTACTACGAGGATGTCTTCACCGGTGAGCACAGGAACAAGAACCAGCAAAGCCCAATGGAGACCGCGCGGTTCCTGCTCCGGCATCCGGAGATGGACCCCGAGTACAAGATGCACGCGAGGGCGCTGCTGGACTGGGTGCAAAGCACCTTCGGCAAAACGAAACGCCTTGGGGCAACGAGCATCCGCGAGCAGAACATCTGCCCGCCGGAGATGAGCAGCCACACCGCACGCTACGCCTCGGTGGTGGCCAAGTGGTTTGCGTTAAGCGGCGACCCGAAGGACCGCGAGGAAGCCCGGGCGTCCTTCGCCCTGACGACCTACTCGACGATCAGCCGCCATTCGCACGACGGGATGGCGATCAACTACGTCGGTCTGGGCTACGTAAACCCCTGGTTCACCGACTCCTACTTCGACTACCTGCCGCACCTGATCGACGGCATGGCGGAGATGCCCGAAATGGCCCCCGCCGACGCCGACCACATCCTCGGCTCCAGCAGCATGGTCAAGCAGGTGAGCTACGGGCCGGGGCGGATCGAGTACACGCCCATCGACCCGCGGGGCAGCGAGATCCTCCGCATCACCTTCAAGCCGAGCAAGGTCATGGCGGATGGCAAGCCGCTACCGGCCGCGCAATGGACCTACGGCGAGTGGCGCGGCGTTCCCGGAGTGCTGCGGATCCAGCGCGACGCGGCGCGGAACATCGTCATCGAGAAGTGATTATCCGCAGATGTCGCGGATGTCCGCAGATGCGGGTCACCATCGCATGAGTCTGCGTTAATCTGCGTAATCTGCGGATGCTCCAACTGCAACGATTCGTTTGAAACCGCTTAATTTCGTTCGCATGGGGAGTGAAACGAGTCCCACCATCCGCCGCGTCTCTCATGGTGGGACTCGTTTCACTCGGCCCACCCTACTGACTCCCGGTGAATAGGAGACCTTTGGTCGGCGGAGTGGCTCGGTCGGGAGACCGGCCACAACAGTTTACTCCAAATTACCCGGCTGCCGTGGCAGAACGATAGCAGAGAAGCGCGTTCTATACCCCAAAACCGGTTCACCCAACCGGAACGTGCCGCACGACCTAGAGGCACGCGCGTTTTTCGAGCTTGGACTTGCCGCGGCAGCCGGTATTTATTGACCTACCGCCTATTCGTCGAGACACCCACCATCCTCCCATTTCCAGAATTTGAATTTCCTGGGAGAATAATCCCGTGAAAGCCCTTGCCTGCGCGATGACAGAAACATTGTTTGACAGAAATTATGACCCAAGGAAACCCGACGATTTTAACGCGTTCTTCGGATCGCCCGACGGAAAATCGGTCGTTGGAATGTCGGGCGGTCGGTTGACACTATACCGGGTGCCGGAGTAAATTGACCTGATGCCTGTGACAACCACAACCGAATCGCAGCTCGGCAGGAGCGGGGCGCTGAAATATGAGCTGCTGCTCTTGGTGATTTCAATCATTTGGGGCTCGACCTTCGTGGCCCAGCAGATTGGCATGCAGAAGGGGCTTGGGCCCATGACCTTCAATGGTCTGCGTTTTGCGCTAGGCTGCCTCGTTCTCGTCCCGGTCGTCGTCTGGCGGAGGATGACGACCGGGCGTGTCCGTGCGGAGGGGAAGATGCCCTGGATGGGCAGCGCGGCCGCCGGGGTGTTCCTGTTTGCGGCAGCCAGCTTTCAGCAGATTGGCCTACAGTATACCTCCAGCGCCAATTCCGGATTCATTACCGGATTGTATATCCTCTTTGTTCCGCTGATAGGCATGTTCTTCGGACACAAGGCATCGGGCAGCCTGTGGGGCGGCATCCTGGTCTGCCTCATCGGTTTCTACCTGCTCAGCCTTACTGGAGATTTCGCGGTATCCAAGGGCGACTTGCTGACCTTGATCTGTGCCATGCTATGGGCGTGCCAGATCCTGGTCATTGACCACGTTTCCTGCCGAGGCGACCCAATCCGGATTGCGTTCCTTCAATTTGCGGTGTGCGCGGTCTTGAGCGCGGCGTCCGGCCTGCTGTTCGAGCACTGCACCTTCCCTCAGATCGCGGCGTCCTCGGGCGCCGTTGCCTACGCCGGGATCATGTCGGTCGGAATCGCCTTTACACTACAGGTGGTCTGCCAGAAGAGATGCCCCCCCGCGCCGGCCGCCATCCTTATGAGTCTGGAAGCGGTCTTTGCCGCGCTGGCCGGATACCTCATTCTCCATCAAACCCTCACCGGTCGGGCAATTGCCGGCTGCGGCCTGATTCTCTGCGGAGTCCTGATCGTGCAGTTGGCTCCCACCTCACAACCACAGGGATAACAATGCAACATTTCAAGACAAGCGTTGCGAACATCCTCGGCGTTCCATGCCTTCTCGATTGCACAGGCATCCGCGCGTGTGGATGTTCAACCAACAAGAAGAAAGAAACGTCATGAGAAACATCGTACAGAGTGTGAAGTGCATACAGAAGATCGTATTGATTCTGACTGCCCTGCTGCTGGTATCGCTGGTCTCTCTGCACGCCGCTACGCAGACCATCGAGAACAATACGCTCTCGGTGATGCATGACGATGTTACAGGAAGATTCACCGTCGCCGAGAAAACAACAGGGAGCGTCTTCTTAACGAACGGCAGGCTCGAAGGCGATGCGGTGAAAGGCGTGGTGATTGGGCAGAAGATCGTCGTGACCCAAACCGACGGTAGTACGGCATCGCTGGAGTTACGAGAAAATCAGCCGTTCGTTTTCGTCACCAAGGAGCAGATGAACCGCGGTCCGGCTCAACGCGATTCCCGAGGACCAGGCTATGTTGACGCGACAAGAACGGTGCTGACAACGTTCACGCTCGATCTCGGCAAACCGGCCGCCGAACTAAAGACCATGGGCACCGGCGGACTGCGCGCAGCGGAGAAGAATCCCGGCAGTTATCTCTTTCTCACCTGCGCCGATCCGGCAACGCGGCATGGTGTGGTGGCCGGTTGGGTGACAGAGGATCGCGGAAGCGGCGTCTTGTTCTCATCGGTGAAAGATGGCAAAGTTGACTTCAAGGCGCAAATTGATTACGGACACCTTCGTATCCCCGCTGGGCAGTCGGCACAATTGGAAACGCTGGCCATCGGCTATTTCGCCGATGCGCGCATCGGCGAGGAATTGTACGCCGATGTCATTGCAAAACACTACAAGATCAAGCTCCGCCCGCAAGTTGCCGGCTACTGCACATGGTATGACGATAAACACCCCTCTGCCGGTGACGAGAAGTCCATCGTCGAGTTGGCAGCGTTCGTCGCAAAAGAACTCAAAGCGTTCGGATTCTCGTTCGTCCAAATCGACGACGGGTGGCAGGATGGCGGCGGCTATAACGGCCCATGTCGCGGTTTTGACCGCGTGAAACCCAACGGCCCTTATCCGCATGGGATGAAACCCGTGGCTGAGAAAATCCAACGTCTTGGCTTGACCGCCGGCATTTGGTTCATGCCGTTCGCGCGCAACTATCAAGACCCGGAATATAAAGATCGGCAGCACTGGTTCGTGAAGCGCGACAACGGCAAGCCCTACGATACGGAATGGGGCGGCACCTGCCTCGATCTGACCCACCCCGAGGTGAAGGCGCATCTCACGCAACTCGTCAAGAGCATCCGCTCATGGGGCTATGAATACTTCAAGATGGACGGTCTTTGGACTGGCGCCGCGACGGAGCAAATGTACGTCAATGACCACTACAAAGACGATCGCATCGGCAACAACGCTCCCTTTCACGACCCGACCAAGACCAACATCGAGGCTTACCGCGACGGGCTGAAATTGCTGCGCGAGGCTGCAGGCCCGGACGTGTTTTTTTCCGGCTGCAACGTGAGCCAGAACATGCGCAGCCTTGGCGGCTCGATTGGCTTGGTGGATTCCATGCGCATCGGCCCCGACAATGGCTGGGAGTGGGCAGGCGTTTTAACCCCCGTGGACCACGGATCGCCCCTCTTCTTCCTCAATGGCCGCGTGTGGTGGAACGATCCCGATCCATACTACATCCGCGCGAACGTCTCATTGAACCATGCCAGGTTCCTTTCATCGTGGGTGGCGATAACCGGTTCATTTTGTTTGAATAGCGATTGGATCCCCGCTTTGCCTGCCGAACGAATCGAGATTATCAAGCGCATCATGCCGGCGCATGGCGCCACTGCCCGGCCGGTGGATTATTTTGACAATCGGTTCGTGACGACGTGGACAGTCACCGACACAAGACAGAGCGTGCGTCGCGATGTGATTGGCGCGTTCAACTTCCACGATGGTGAGATGAAAGTGAACGAGAGCTGCGAACAACGGCTAGGGCTGGTTCCCGGCAAGACCTATCACGCCTTCGATTTCTGGGCCAAGGAACCGATTCCGGATTTCACCGGCTCATTCAAGATGCAAGTCGCGCCGCGTTCATGTCGCGTCATCGCCGTGCGCGCCGACGAAGGTCATCCGGTTGTGCTCAGCAGCTCGCGCCACGTCACGCAAGGCATCGTTGATATAACCGGCGAAGCATGGCGGAGTGAAAAACTGTCCGCGATCAGCAAAGTTGTCGGCAATGATCCGTATGAACTGCGCATCGCCGGGCTGACGGACGGCGGCAAGATTTGGAAACTCGTTTCCGTTGACATTTCGCCGCGCGACAAAGCCGCGGGTGTAACCGTGTCGTCCAGTGAATCATCCGGTTTGGTGCGCGTGACACTTCAGTGTCCTCAAAGCCGCGATGTGAAATGGTCTATTCACTTTGATGGCACATCTCCATGAAACCACTTGTAAAAGAGGCGTGAAGTTCCTGCGCATGGAGACCGGCGCCGCGGTGTATGCCGTGGGTTTCGGAGCCTACCACTTATACTCCCGGAATCTGTCAAATAATGAAAATCGGACTCTTCGGCATCGGACTCGACACCTACTGGCCGCAATTCGCCGGGCTGAAGGAACGGCTGGAAGGCTATCTGCAGCGCGTCGCGCGGAAACTGACCTTGCCCGGCGTGGAGGTCGTCAACCTCGGCCTCATCGATACGGCGGAGAAGGCAGTGGTCGCGGGTCATCAGTTTCGCCAGGCCGACGTGGACCTGATCTTCCTGCATGTCACGACCTATGCGCTCTCGTCCACGGTATTGCCGGTGGTGCGGCGGGCCAAGGCGCCGGTCATCATCCTCAATCTCTCGCCTCTGCCGGCGATTGATTACGAGTGGTTCAACCAACTCGGCGACCGCGCGCGGATGACCGGCGAGTGGCTGGCCCATTGCGCGGCCTGCCCGGTGCCGGAGATCGCCAACGTCTTCAACCGCGCCCGCATCCCGTTTCACCAGGTCACCGGCATGTTGGAGGACGACCCGACGTGCTGGCGCGAGGTGGCCGAGTGGGTCGAGGCCGCCCGCGTGGCGCACGTCATGGAGCACAATCGCCTGGGCATGATGGGCCACTACTACTCGGGGATGCTGGACATCTACTCCGACCTTACCCAGCAATGCGCGAGCTTCGGCGGCCACGTCGAGATCATCGAGGTGGACGAACTCGCCGCGCTGCGCAGCGAGGTGCGCGATGCGGACATCCACGATCGCGTTGCGCACTTCGGCGAGGCGTTTGACGTGCAGCCCGACTGCCCGCGGGCCGAACTGGAGCGCGCCGCGCGGACCTCGGTCGCGCTGGACCGGCTCGTTGGGCAACACCGGCTCGGTTCGCTGGCGTATTACTACATGGGTACGGGCAATCCGGCCAACGAGGATGCCATCAGCTCCATCATCCTCGGCACATCGTTGTTGACCGCGCGGGGCGTGCCGGTCGCCGGCGAGATGGAGATCAAGAACGTGCAGGCGATGAAGATCATGGACAGCTTCGGCGCAGGCGGCTCCTTTACGGAATACTATGCGATGGACTACCGGGACGACGTGGTGCTGATGGGCCACGACGGCCCCGGCCACATCGCCATCGCGGAGGGCAAGACCAAGGTCCGCCCGTTGACGGTCTATCACGGCAAAGTCGGCCGCGGCCTTTCCGTGGAGATGTCGGTCAAACACGGCCTGGTGACGCTGCTTTCGGTGGTGCAAACCGCCGACGGTCGACTCAAACTGCTCGTGGCCGAGGGCGAATCGGTTCCCGGCCCGATCCTGGAGATTGGCAACACCAACAGCCGCTACCGATTCCCCATCGGTGTGCGGAGGTTCGTCGAGTCATGGAACAGTCACGGCCCCGCGCATCACTGCGCCGTTGGCCTTGGCCACATCGCCGGCAAGCTCGAGAAACTCGGCAACCTGTTGCAGATGGAAGTTGCGAAAGTCTGCTGAGGAGCTTGCGGAGCAATGAATTGTCTTGCCCCGTCACTCAACGTCGTCTTGGAGAGGAAATGGTTGTTGCGGCAATCGTGCTCTCGTTTTCCCATAACCAAACGACTGAAATGACCATTGAACAACCGTGAAAGGTGCAGATACTCATGCGACCGTTGAACACAATCATCATCCCGGGCAGCGCCGTTATCATGCTAACGGCGTGGTTCGCCGTAGGCATCTCCAGTCTGGCAGGGGCTGACGCCATCGCACAAGCGGCCTCGTCGAAACCGTCTTCTGCAATACCGGTGGAGAAGCCCAACCCGCCATCGCGCGATGAACCGCCGCGGCGGGCATCGCACCCTGTTGCCATCAACCCTGGCACGCCCTGGCCGGCGAGCGACGCGCTGGGCCGAACTCTGCCCACCGCGCCGGACGCCAAGCCGTTGCGGGCAGGGCGCACGGTGGGCATCTTTTATTTCCTCACGCATGGCCACGACCGCACCGATCTGCCCGACGACATCGCCAAGATTCTCCCCCAAGACCCGGACATTCTCCGCAAGCCGGACTCGCCGCTGTGGGGGCAGGGTGGTTCTTATTACTGGGGACAACCGCTCTACGGCTACTACAATTCCATGGACCCCTGGGTGTTGCGCCGCCATGCCAGTTTGCTGGCGGACGCCGGAATCGACACTGTCATTTTCGACACAACCAACCGACTTACCTACCGCGAGGTTTATCTCAAACTCTGTGAAGTCTGGTTGCAAGTGCGGAAAGAGGGCGGGCGCACGCCGCAGATTTGTTTCATGGTCAACACCCAAGCCGGCGAGACCGCGCAGGAGCTTTACCGCGACCTCTATCGGCCCGGGCTCTATTCCGAGCTGTGGTTCCGATGGCAAGGCCGGCCGTTGCTGATCTGCGACCCCGCGCAGGCCAGTCCCGAGTTGGCGAAGTTCTTTACCCTGCGGGCGGCTCACTGGCCCTTTACGCTCGTCAACACGCACAACGAATGGCATTGGGAGTCCACCTACCCACAGGTCTACAGTTTCGATAACAATCTGGCACAACCGGAGCAGGTGAACGTTGCCGTGGCCCAGAACCTCCGGGCCGATGACGGCAAGGTGACCAACATGAGCGAAGGCAACGCGCGCGGCCGCAGCTTTCGTCATGGGAAGAAGGACACTTCCCCCGGCGCGGTGAACCACGGCTACAATTGTGCGGAGCAATGGCAGCGGGCGATTGACCTCGATCCGCCCTTTGTCATGGTCACCGGTTGGAACGAATGGACCGCCGGCAAGTATAGCCGCCCCGGTCTTCCCGTGGTGTTCGTGGATCAATTCGACCAGGAATATAGCCGCGACATCGAACCGGTCACCGGCTTGCATAACGACAATTATTACTATCAGTTGGTCGCCAACGTGCGCCGCTATAAAGGTGCGCTGCCGCTGCCCCCGGCCTCGCCACCGAAGACCATCCACCTGGCCGGCGGCTTCCGGCAGTGGGCGGATGTCGGCCCGGAATTCATCGACCATGCCTTCGACACCGACCACCGCGATTTCGGGCAGGGCGCGGTGCATTACGTCAACCGGAGCGGCCGCAATGACCTGATACGGATGAAGGTGGCCCGCGACGCGACGCATGTCTATTTCTACGCCCAGACCCGCCAACCGATCTCGCCCAGGACCGATCCCAACTGGATGTGGCTTCTGCTCGACACCGACCAAAATCCGAAGACCGGTTGGGAGGGCTACGACTTCATCATCAACCGCACCGTGGACGGCGAGGAGAGTTGGCTGGAGCGAAACGCGGGCGGCTGGAAGTGGGAGAAGGTGGCCAGGGTTGAGCTCAAAGTCCAGGGCAACGAACTGATGCTGGCGGTGCCGCGCGCCGCGCTGGGTCTGGCCGCCGGGGAAGCGGTAATGTTGGATTTCAAGTGGTGGGATAACTGCCAGAAGCCGGGCGATATCATGGATACCTATCTCAGCGGCGACGCTGCGCCAGATGGCAGGTTTATTTTCCGCTATGCCTCCGCAAAATAGTAGATAGACTCGAGATCCTGGTCACTTCAACAACCCAAGGGAAGACCTACCGTCGGAAAGTCCGTACAACTGAAAACCGTTTCAAGGAGTGCCGTGAAATGAAATACACTTGTCTGCCTCTCGCATCCGCATTGCTGGGCCTTGCGTTCACCGCTTTCGCCGCGCCCGCCGATCCGTTTGAAAGGGATTTTGTTGCTCCCCCAGACTCCGCCCGGCCGGGGGTGTACTGGTATTTCATGGACGGCAACCTCAACGGCGAGGAGATGCTCAAAGATCTCGAGTCGATGAAGGAGGTAGGTCTCGGCATCCTCCTGCCTTCCGGCCTGCCCGGCCCGGTGCGGATCACCGTTCAGGGACCAACTGCGGTGGCCGGCATGGCGACTATCAGCAATGTGAGGACTCGATTGAATTCCACCTGGGGGGCAAAGCGATGAAAAAGTCGGCCACCGATCCGGAAACCATTGACCTTCTGGATGCGGGCGGGCAATAGCCGACCGCAATTGGCAACACCTAACCTACCGCGAGTCATTCAATCAATCATAGGAGAATCAACATGATGAAACAAACCCTGTTGTTGTTGCTGGTCCTGCCAGCCTTGGGGCGCAGCGAAGCTGCCGATGATCTGGCGAAGGATTTTGCGGACTCCCCTCTGCGTTGGCACTCGCGGCCGTTGTGGTTCTGGAACGGCAAGTTGGAGGTGAAGAAGACCAAGGCCATGGTGGACGCCTGCAAGGCTTCCGGTTACTACGGCATGGGTATCCTGCCCTGCAACGGCATCGGCTTAGACTTCATGAGTCCGGAATTCCTCAAACAGTACAAGGCAGCAGTGGACGAAGCCGCCAAACAGGGCATGAAAATGTGCCTCTATGACGAGTACTGGTTTCCCAGCGGCTCCGCAGGCGGTCTGCTGGCCAGCAAACATCCTGAAGCACTCGGCAAGCGGCTCGACATGCTCGCAACCGATGTAACCGGCCCGAAGGAATACACCCAGTCGCTCCCGCCCGGAACCCTGATGGGTATCGTCGCCATGGAAGCCTCAACCAAGAAGCGACTGAACATCACCGCCGAAGTCAAGGATGCAACCCTGCGCTGGAATGTGCCGGCAGGAGACTGGAAGATCATGATCTTCACCTGCGTTCGCGACGGCGGCGCTGGCCTGGTTGATTACCTTGAGCCGAAAGCCGTTCAGGCATTTATCTCGCTGACCTACCAGGCCTACCACGACGCCATGCCGGAACACTTCGGCACCACTATTGATGGCGCCTTCTACGACGAACCCGCCTTCTATCACGTCCAGGGTGGTCGCGCCTGGACCGATCGCTTTAACGAACGCTTTCGCGAAAAACACCCTGCCATTGATCCAGTCGTCCTCTATCCGTCGCTCTGGCTCGACATCGGCCCCGAAACCGCCGCGGCGCGCAACGCACTGTTCGGTATGCGCTCCGAACTCTACGCCACCGGTTTCGTCAAAACCATCAACGACTGGTGCGCCGCCCATCACATGGGCCTCACCGGCCACGCCGATCAGGAGGAAGTCGCCAATCCGGTCATCGGCACTGTCGGCGATTTGATCAAGGCATTCAAATACCAGGGCATGCCCGGCATCGACCAGGTCTTTGCCTATGGTCGCGCCTCCCGCGCCTACAAGGTGGTCAGCTCCGCCGCCTGCAACTACGACCGGCCCCAGGTGATGGTGGAATGTTACGGCGGCATGGATCTGCCCCTGCCCAACCTCTACAAGGAAGCGATGGACCAGTTCGCCAAGGGCATCAACACCATGGTTCCTCACGCCGTCTGGTACAACCCGGCCGCAATCATATTCAAACCCAACCTTTCGCCAGGCGATCCGAAATACGGCCCCAAACTGCCCGCCTATAATCGATACATCGGCCGTCTCCAGCGCCTGCTTCAGGGCGGACGGCACGTGGCCGATATTGGCGTGCTGTACCCCATCGCCACGCTACAGGCGGGTTCATGGTTTGGCCCCGGCAATCCGTACGAAGGCTGCGTGGAAATCCCCGAGGCCGATTACATGCAGGTCGGCGAAAGCCTCGCACTCGGCCTGCGCCGGGATTTCACCTTCGTCCATCCGGAAGTGTTGGATGAAAAGTGCGCTGTGGCGGGCGCGGAGCTTCATCTGAACAACAAGGTGAACGCCGAGCAGTACAAGGTCTTCATCATCCCCGGCTCGCGCGCGATCCACTGGAGCAGTCTGAAGAAGATCAAGGAGTTCTATGACAACGGCGGCAAAGTGATCGCCACCACGCGCCTGCCCGAGTCGTCGGCGGAATTCGGCAAAGACAGCGAAGTCAAGGAGACCATCGCGGCGATGTTCGGCGCGGCCGGAGAAAAGAATGCCGAGTTTGAGGTGTTGGATACCGGCGGGCGCAACCTGGCGTGCACCGGCGGCTCGTACACTTCCCACACGAATGCCAAGGGCGGCAAGGCGTATTTCATCCCATCGCCGCAGGCCGCTGTGCTGAAGGCGGTCCTCGACGACGCGCTGAAGGTTCATGACGTCGCGTTCGAGCAGGATGTCTCGGTCCACAACGGCAACCTTTCCTATATCCACAAGGTCGTTGAGGGCCGCGACGTTTACTTCGTGGGGAACTCGTCGGACGATGCCGTGGATACGTTCATTCGACTGCGTGGCAAACAGCGGCTGGAATGTTGGGATCCTCACACCGGCCGGATCAGCGCGTGCGAATCGGAGGCGATTGCCGACAGCGGCTGCGAGGTCACTCGTGTGCGGCTCAGACTCGCGCCCGTGTGCTCGGTGTTTCTCGTTGGCGCGACAGCACGCAACGGACGACAGGGTCAATGATTGAACTAATGAATATGAAAAACAGAGTTAAGGATTATATGATGAAGAGCGGTATTTGCGTTATGTTGTTGTTTCTCTTTGTGGGAGGCGCATTTGCCGGCGAAACTGTTTCGATTGCAGGGAAATGGCGGTTTGCGATTGACCAGTCAAATGCCGGGGTGACCGGAGAATGGTTCAAGAAAGATCTTACGGATACAATCGCGCTTCCAGGGACAATAGACGATGCCGGTCTCGGTCCGAAGAACGCAAAAGCGCCGACGCTCGAAGGCCCGTACCGGCTTTCCGACTACGCCGGCCCTGCGTGGTATCAACGCGACATCGAGATCCCTCTGGCATGGAGAGGCAAACGCATCGCGTTGTTCCTCGAACGTTGCCGGTGGGTTACCACCGTCTGGCTGGATGCCAAACTTATCGGCTCGCGGGACAGCCTGATTGCGCCGCACATCCACGACCTGGGAACCGGCGTTGCGCCCGGTAAACACCGGCTGACCATCTGCGTGGACAACACCGTGAAGATACATCTCGGCCAGTTTGTCTCGGCGCTGTTCGGCGGCACCTGGGGCAATATGAATGGCATCATCGGACGTATCGAACTCGCCGCCACGCCACCGGTGCGGATTGACGACGTGCAGGTCTATCCGAACGTCGCCAGGAAATCGGCGCTCGTGAAGGTGCGTATTGGCAACGCCACCGGCAAGGCCGGGCGCGGAGCGGTGCGCGTGGGAGCGAAAATCGTTGAGGCAACGTGGGACGCGAATGGCGGGCAGGCCGAAATCGAAGTTCCGGTGGACGCGAAGCCTTGGGACGAGTTCGCGCCCAACCTCACCGAGGTGACCGTGAGATTCGGCGACGACTCCCGTACGGTCCACTTTGGCCTGCGCGAGTTTGCGGCGAAAGGCACGCAGTTCACGATGAACGGACGGCCGGTCTACCTGCGCGGAACGCTGGAATGTTCGATTTGGCCGCTGACGGGCTATCCGCCGACGGATCCCTCGGCATGGCAGCGGATTTACCGGATCATGAAATCGTATGGTTTGAATCACATCCGGTTCCACTCGTGGTGCCCGCCGGAAGCGGCGTTCGCGGCGGCGGACAAAGAAGGCATCATGATTCAGGCCGAAGGCCCAATGGCCAACGTCAACGCCGGCTCCGACCCGTCGCGCGATGCGTTCATCGAGGCGGAGTTCAAGCGGATCGTGGATACCTACGGCAATCATCCGTCGTTCTGCACGATGACACTTGGCAATGAGTACGGCGGCAGCGATGAATTGCTCACGCGCTGGGTGGACATGCTTCAAAAACGCGATCCGCGCCATCTTTACTCGTCGGCCTCGTGCGCGCAGGAGACCAAAAACCGCCAATGGTCCGAAGTCGCCGGAGGGCGCGGCATCGGTGGTCAGGGCACCAGCCGCGACTTGCGCGATGTCGTTGCCAGAGACGGTCGTCCGATCATCGGTCACGAAATCGGACAGTGGATGTACTGGCCTGACTCCAGGGAGATCAAGAAATGGACCGGCGTGATGGCTCTGAAGAATTTCGAGATGGTCCGCGACGACCTCAAAAAGAAAAACCTGCTTGATCTCGAACCGCAATTCGTGCAGGCCAGCGGCAAGTTTGCCACACTGTTGTACAAGGAAGAAATCGAAGTCCTTCTTCGTACGCCGGGTTATGCGGGATTCTCGTTGCTCGATCTCCACGATTACCCAACACAAGGCACGGCGCTGATCGGGCCGCTCGATGCGTTCTGGGACTCGAAAGGTTTTATCGCGCCAGAGAAACACCGGCAGTATTGCGGTCCGATTGTTCCGCTGCTTCGCATCCCGAAACGGACCTATACGGCTGATGAGAAGTTCGCCGGCGTTGTTGACCTTGCCAACTATGGACAGAATGATTTGAAGGATATTCAGCCGCAATGGAACATCAAGGACGACAAAGGTTATGAAATCGCAGGCGGCTCCCTTGCGGCTGCGACTGCCCCGACAGGGAAGCTATCGCCGCTAGGCTCTATCGAGGCGTCCTTTGCAAAGGCCAAGCCGCCGTGCAAGCTCACGGTGACTGTTTCGCTGAAAAATACTGAATTTATGAATGAATGGGAAATCTGGGTTTATCCGGCAAGCGTCGCGTTGCAGCCACCGGCGGAGGTGGTTGTATGCGAGAAATGGGGCAAGGCGAAGGTGGCGCTTGCGGACGGGAAAAAGGTCGTGTTTTTCGCGTCGTCGACGAACACGAAACAAACCATGCAGGGCAAGTTATTGCCGGTGTTCTGGAGTCCGGTCTGGTTCCCGTCGCAGCAGCCGAACACGATGGGACTGCTCTGCGATCCGAGGCATCCGCTCTTTGCCCGATTCCCAACGGAGATGCACAGCAACTGGCAATGGTACAATCTGATGCAGCGCTCGCGACTGTTCATCCTCGACGATACGCCCGCCGATTATCGCCCGATTGTCCAGGTGATTGACAACTTCTCGCGCAACCACAAACTCGGCGTCGTATTCGAGGGGCGCGTCGGCAAAGGCCAGTTGCTCCTCTGCGGCTTCGGCCTGCCACGTCAGACGAACGAACCGGCAGCGAGTCAGTTGTTTGCGAGCCTATATAATTATGTCGGCTCGGCGGCGTTCAAGCCGACCCGGGAATTCGGCAGCGGGTTGCTCGACGGACTTTTTGGATACACGTTCCAGGATCTCCGGGCACTCCACGTAGAGATCCGCGCCGACAGCCAGAATCCAGGATTTACCGCCGCGAACGCCATCGACGGCGACCCGGACACGATCTGGCATACGCCATGGGACGATAAGGCGCCGAAGTTCCCGCATGAACTCGTCATCGAGATGCCGAGCCCGATGAAGTTGAACGGCATTGCCTGTCTGCCGCGTCAGGACGGCATGTCCAACGGATGGATCAAGTACTACGCCGTCTATGTCAGTGCCGACGGCAAGTGCTGGGGCGAGCCGGTCGCGAAAGGCGCATTCAATTGCGACGCAAACCTTAAAACCGTCAAATTCGCCAGGCCGGTCGAGACGAAATTTCTGCGCTTTGTCGCGCTCGACAGCTTCGATCCGTCAAAACCGTATGCTTCGCTCGCCGAGTTTAATATTATTACCGAAGAATAAATCCATGACCGGCCCAATTGCATCATCAAGGCACAGCAGGCCCACAAGAATCAAGGGACATAATACTGATTATTGACGATTCTGTCCCCCGATTCTCCCCGAACAAATCGAAGACATCACGAGAAACCAAATGAAAGTTCACGCCATACGCCGCCTTGCGGATTTCCTGATTGTCGCTGTAGCCGTGCTGTCCTGTCTCACGGGGGCCTTTGCCACCGATCTAACGCACCTCCGCTGCGAATACCGTACCGATCCGCTTGGCATCGACGTGGAGCGGCCGCGGCTGAGTTGGGTGATCGAATCGGCCCGCCGTGACGAGAGGCAGACCGCGTATCAGGTGCTGGTAGCAAGTTCGGAAGAACTGCTAAAGAAGGATCAGGGCGATTTGTGGGACAGTGGGAAGGTGCTGTCGGGTCAGAGCATTCAGGTGGAATATGCCGGCACGCCGTTGGCGTCACGGATGCTGTGCCATTGGAAAGTGCGGCTCTGGACTGCCGTGAGCAAAGTCGATTCGGGTCAGGACGGGCAAGCCTCGGCGTGGAGTGATCGCGCGACCTGGGGTATGGGTCTCATGAGGCCCGAGAACTGGAATGCCAGATGGATCGGGCCGGTGGCGAAGTTTGGTCATCTGAATCCATCCGCCACGGCTCAGCTCCGCAAGGAGTTTGCGCTCGATAAAAAGATCAAGCGGGCGGTGGCGTATGTCTGCGGGTTGGGTTTCCATGAACTGCGCTTGAATGGCCAGAAGGTTGGCGACCGGGTACTCGAACCCGGCTGGACCAACTATCGGAAGACCTGTCTCTATGCGGCCTACGATGTCACGGCGCAACTGGCGCCTGGCAGGAATGCCATCGGCATGATGCTGGGCAATGGAATGTATAACGTGGTGGGAGGGCGTTATGTGAAATTCACCGGATCTTTTGGTCCGCCCATGGGCATTGTGCAATTGTACGTCGAGTATGCCGACGGCACTTCCCAGGTGGTGGTCAGTGATGAGTCCTGGACCTGGTCGCCAAGCCCCGTGGTTTTCTCCTGCATTTATGGAGGTGAGGATTACGATGCGCGCAAGGAGCAACCGGGTTGGGACAAGGCGGGGTATGATGCCTCCGCGTATAATCCGGTGTGCGTGGTGGATGGACCGGGCGGAAAACTTTCGGCGCAGGTGGCGCCGCCGATCAAGGTGATGAAGGAGTACAAGCCGGTGAAAATCACCGAGCCCAAGCCTGGTATCCGGGTTTACGATTTCGGACAGAATTGCGCCTCAATGCCGAGGTTGACGGTGAAAGGAACCGCCGGAGCCAATATCAGGATGACGCCGGGTGAGTTATTGCAGGAGAATGGCCTGGTTTCGCAGGCCAGTTCCGGCGGGCCTTCATATTATACCTACACGCTGAAGGGTGTGGGTAATCAAACTTGGTCGCCGCGATTCTTCTATTACGGGTCGCGCTATCTTCAGGTTGAGACTTCGGGTCACGATGGACGCCCCGCGCCGCAGGTCATTGAGTTGATATCGCAGTTTGTTCATTCTTCCGCACGGGAAGTCGGCTCATTCACGTGTTCCAACGAGCTGGTGAACCGGGTCCACGGCTTGATCAATGCGGCCCTCAAAAGCAATTTTCAGAGTGTGTTGACCGACTGTCCGCACCGTGAAAAACTCGGTTGGTTGGAATGTACCCACCTGTTGGCCGGTTGCGTGATGTATAATTATGACGCTCCGACGTTCTACGCCAAGATCGCAAATGACATGAGCGAGGCGCAGCTTGTTAACGGCATGGTGCCGGATATTGCGCCTGAATACACGGTCTTCGACGGCGGTTTCCGCGATTCACCCGAATGGGGAAGCGCGTATGTGATCGTGCCATGGCAGGTCTATCAGATGTATGGTGACCGCACCCTGTTGGCGCGGCACTACGAGGGAATGAAGCGGTATGTGGATTATTTGAGGAGCAAATCGGCAGATCACATCGTGGTGCATGGTCTCGGTGACTGGTATGACATCGGGCCGGGTGGGCCAGGCGCCTCGCAACTGACCTCGAACGGTCTTACCTCAACGGCTATTTACTACCAGGATCTGCTGGTATTGAAGAATGCCGCCGCACTCCTGGGCAAGACCGACGAAGCACGCCAGTTCGAGGGACAGGCACAGGCGGTGAAGGATGCTTTCAATCGGAAATTCTTCAACGCCGGGAAGAACCAGTACGACCGCAATAGCCAGACAGCCAACGCCATGCCGCTGGTGCTTGGGCTAGTGCCGGAAGACCGGCGTGTCGCGGTATTGGCTGGGCTGGTGGCACGGATCCGCGCCGGCGGCAACCGGGTTACGGCTGGGGATGTGGGTTTCAATTATCTCATGCGGGCGCTCTCTGACGGTGGCCAAGGCGACGTGCTCCACGACATGCTCATGCGTGATGATGGTCCGGGTTATGCCTACCAGCTTAAGAAGGGTGCGACCTCGCTGACGGAGGCGTGGGATACGAACCCGGGTTCGTCGCAGAATCACTGCATGTTGGGCCATATTGAAGAGTGGTTTTATCGCGGGCTTGGCGGCCTTGCATTTGATCCGTCAAGTCCCGGCTTCAGGAAAATATTTATCAAGCCGCAGATTGTCGGTGATTTGAAGTGGGTAAAAGCCCATTATGATTCAACCTTCGGCCGCATCGTCAGCAACTGGCAGCGGGATGGCAATGTCCTGACGATGGAGGTCACGATCCCCGTCAACACCACGGCGACGGTGTATGTGCCGACGAAGGACGTTGCCGGAGTGACCGAGTCCGGTAAGCCCGCGGTGCGCGCGATAGGCGTGAAGTTCCTGCGCATGGAAAACGACGCGGCCGTGTACGAGGTCGGGTCGGGCTGTTACCGGTTTTGCAACGGAAAATAGAGACATGATGAGAGGATTGATATAAACCTAGGAACTATCCGATGCCGGTGCGACGATCATTGCCAGCACGAAGCCGCCGCAACAGTCGCCAAGCCTTTATGTTTTCAAGACAGCGAGCGGGAAGAGTCGGCAACTGAGCGTGGCGTTGCCGTCAGCGCAGGAAGCTAAATCCAGTCCAACCGGGCGATTCACCTTCACAAGCTGGCGTCTCTGGAACAAGGACCAGCCGCTCCAGGAATCCGGACTGCTGGGACCAGTTACGATCCAGGCCGCCAAATGTTTTGAAATCAAATAAGACCGAAAACACTCATCTGAATGCCGTTGCATCAAGTAGGGAACCCACCACCATGTTGCAATACGAATATCCGCCTGCTATAATCGCCACTGTTTCGTAAAAATTCCCTACCCCCCTGTCCACCGAGAGAGAAGTCTGCCATGAACCGCACCTGCCTCAAAATGACTGCTGTCCTGCTGACCTTGTTGGTCTCGTCGAAAGCCGCCTTCGCGGCTGATGCCAACGCGCCGATCCGCGTTGAGGATTACCAAAACACGATCCGCGTGGCCTGCGTCGGCGATAGCATCACCGCGGGGGTCGGGGCTGGCGGAGGCCAGGCCTACCCGGCTCAACTCGGTAGGATGCTGGGCAGCAAGTGGGAAGTCCGCAATTTCGGCGTCAGCGGCTGCACGCTGCTGAACCACGGCGATAACCCCTATCAGAAACAAGGGGCCTTCAAGGCGGCCCTGGCGTATAAGCCCGACGTTGTCGTCATCATGCTGGGCACCAACGACACCAAGCCGCAGAACTGGAAGCACAAAGACCAACTTGCTGCCGATTACAAGGATTTAATCGGGCAATTCGCCAAGCTGCCCAGCAAGCCGCGAATCTTCATTTGCCGGCCGGTCCCGGTACCGGGCAGCGGCAACTGGGGCATCAACGAGGGGGGGGTCAAGGAAGAGATTCCCATCATCGACAAGGTGGCCGAGGAGACCGCGTCGAGCGTGATTGACATGCACGCCGCACTGGCCGACCATCCGGAAATGCTTCCCGACCGCGTTCACCCCAACACGGCCGGGGCAACTGTCATGGCCAAGGCGGCCTGCAAGGCGCTGACGGGCAAAGAAGCCCCCGCCGCAGAGCCATCCGCCAAGGTTAAGGCCAAGGCGGCTTGAGGAATCACAAACCATGACTACCTCGAACAGACCCGGCGTGCGTCTTCGCAACGCCGTCATCCACGAACGCCCGTTACAGGTCGTTGGCACAGTCAACGCCTATGCCGCGCGGCTTGCCGAAGCCTCAGGTTTCAAAGCATTGTACGTCTCGGGCGGAGGGGTGGCGGCCAGTTCCTGCGGCATGGCTGACCTCGGAATCACCACGATGGAGGATGTGCTCACGGACGTGCGACGGATCACCGACATTTCGACGCTGCCACTGCTGGTGGACATCGATACGGGCTGGGGCAGTTCGCTGAACATCGCCCGGGCCATTCGGGCATTCACCCAGGCGGGGGCCGCGGGCGTACATATCGAGGATCAGGTGCAACAAAAGCGGTGTGGCCATCGGCCGGGCAAAGCGATTGTGTCCGCGGAGGAGATGGTGGATCGTGTCAAGGCGGCGGTGGACGCGAAGACCGATGCCTCGTTCGTGATCATGGCGCGCACCGATGCACTAGCCGTTGAAGGCATGGAGGCAGCGATCGATCGGGCCTGCCAGTGCGTGGCGGCCGGCGCGGAGATGATTTTCCCGGAGGCCATGACCACGCTTGCGCAGTATGAACAGTTTGTGCGTGCCGTGAAGGTTCCGGTGCTGGCCAACATCACGGAGTTCGGCGCAACACCGCTGTTCACCGTCGAAGAGCTGCACCGTGCGGGCGTCGGGCTGGTGCTCTATCCGCTGTCGGCTTTTCGTGCGATGAGCGCTGCCGCGATTCGCGTCTACGAGGCGATCCGCAAGGATGGCACCCAGCAGCACGTCGTGGACGCCATGCAGACTCGCGATGACTTGTATCGTTACTTGGACTATCACGCGCAAGAGCAGAAGCTGGATGAGAGGCTTTCCAAAAAGTCATAGAGTGCTTTTACATCCCTTTTCGGATAGCCGCTGAGTCGCTTGCCAGAAAAGTGAAATGAACATGAGCCAACAGGAACACCCCAAAGTAAAGAAGTCGGTCGCGCTCTCCGGAGTTGTCGCCGGCAACACGGCGATTTGCACCGTCGGACAGAGCGGAAACGATTTGCATTACCGCGGTTACGAGATCGGCGATCTGGCCACGCGAGCGGCGTTCGGCGAGGTTGCCTATTTGCTGCTCTGCGGCCGGCTGCCGAAGCAATTCGAGCTGAATGCCTATCGCGTCAAGCTGCAAAAACTCCGCGGTTTACCCGGCCCGGTGAAAGCGGCCCTCGAACAGATTCCCGCCGCGGCGCACCCGATGGATGTGCTGAGGACGGGTTGTTCGGTGCTGGGCACCGTACTGCCGGAGAAAGAGGACCACAGCGTTCAAGGCGCCAGGGACATCGCCGACCGATTGCTGGCGAGTTTTGGTTCGATGCTCTTGTATTGGTATCACTTCAGCCACAGCAGTCGTCGCATCGAAGTGGAGACGGACGATCTCACCGTGGCCTCGCATTTTCTGCATCTGCTGCACGGCGCCGAGCCTTCGCCGCTGCATGTTCACGCGTTGGACCAGTCGCTTATTCTCTACGCGGAACACGAATTCAACGCCTCCACGTTCGCTGCCCGCGTGATTGCCGGCACTGGGTCGGATTTCTATTCGGCCGTCACGGGTGCGATTGGCGCGCTGCGGGGTCCCAAGCACGGCGGCGCGAACGAGGTCGCCATCGAGATCGTGCAACGGTATGCCACGCCGGACGAGGCCGAGGAGGATATCCGTGAAAGACTCGAGCGCAAGGAGATTGTGATCGGTTTCGGCCATCCAGTGTACACCATTTCCGATCCCCGCAATGCGATTATTAAGCCGATCGCGCGCGCGCTTTGCAACGACGGCGGCAACCCCAACCTCTTCGATATTGCCGATCGCATCGAGAGCGTAATGTGGCAGCAGAAGCGGATGTTCCCGAACCTGGACTGGTATAGCGCCGCGTGCTACCGGATGATGGGGATTCCCACGCCAATGTTCACGCCGCTGTTCGTGATGGCCCGCATCACGGGCTGGGCCGCCCACATCATCGAGCAACGCGTCGATGGCAAGATCATCCGTCCCAGTGCTAACTACATCGGCCCCGAAGACCGGGCGCTGGTGCCCATCGAAAAACGAGGCTGATCGAGACTTCCCATGAATACACCTATGGCCGACGCCAATCTTCGTCCACCGCCCGACCGGGAGCTAGTGGACATCGCCCGTTACGTGGTCCACGAAACCCTCCAGGGCGACGAGGCTTACGATACGGCCCGTTACTGCCTGATGGACACGTTGGCGTGCGGATTCCTGGCATTGCGTTTCCCCGCCTGTACGCGGCACCTGGGACCGATCGTTCCCGGCACGATCGTACCCGAAGGCGCTCGCGTGCCCGGCACGAGTTTCGTTCTCGATCCAGTGAAGGCCGCGTTCGATATTGGGGCGATGGTTCGCTGGCTCGACTTCAACGACACTTGGCTAGCGGCCGAATGGGGTCACCCCTCCGACAACCTCGGCGGTATTCTTGCCGCGGCCGACTGGGTCAGCCGCAACAAGGTTGCCCGTGGCGAGTCGCCGCTTGTCGTGCGCGATGTACTCACGGCGATGATCAAGGCCCACGAAATCCAGGGCGTGGCAGCCCTCGAAAACAGTTTCAACCGCGTCGGTCTCGATCACGTACTCCTGGTGAAAGTCGCCAGCGCTGCCGTTGTGACGCGGATCCTCGGCGGCAGCGAAGGACAAGTCATCGACGCCCTTTCGCAAGCTTGGGTTGACGGCCAGAGCCTGCGCACCTACCGGCACGCACCGAACACCAGTTCGCGCAAGAGTTGGGCGGCAGGCGACGCGACCAGCCGCGCAGTTCGGCTGGCGCTGATGGTGCTCCAGGGCGAGCCGGGCCTTCCCAGTGTGCTCACCGCGCCGAAGTGGGGTTTTTGCGACGTTTTGTTCAAGGGCGAGAAACTTCGATTCCCTCGCCCGTATGGCTCGTACGTCATGGAGCACGTGCTCTTCAAGATCTCGTTTCCAGCCGAGTTCCACGCCCAGACGGCCGTGGAATGCGCCGTGCAGTTGCACCCGCTGGTCAAGGACCGGCTGGAGCAGGTCGAGCGCATCGATCTGCGAACCCAGGAGCCGGCGATCCGGATCATCAGCAAGACCGGCCCGCTCTACAACCCGGCCGACCGCGATCACTGCATTCAATACATGGTGGCCGTTCCGCTGATCCACGGCTATCTCACGGCCGAATGTTATGAAGACCAATTTTCACAAGACCCGCGGATTGATGCCTTGAGGGCTAAGATGACGGTTGCTGAAGAACCGCGATTTACCAGCGACTACTACGATCCCCAGATGCGCGCCATCGGCAACGCCATCCAAGTCTTTTTCAAGGACGGCACATCAACGCCGCAGATAGCGGTGGAATTTCCCCTCGGCCACCGCCGCCGCCGGCAGGAAGGACTGCCGCTGTTGGTCCGCAAGTTTCAGGATGCCTTGGCGACTTGCTACCCTCCGTCCCAGGCGGAAGCAATTCTGGAGCTTTGCCAGGAACCCAAGAGGCTGGAAGCCACGCCGGTCAACCAGTTCATGGATCTGCTGGTGAAGGGCAAGTAGGAAAAATGGTGGGATTCGACTTGTGGAGGTTGTAGCAAAGACAGCCAGGTTCACTACGGCTGGGGCCGACCCTGTCGAGTAATGCCAGCCGAACGGCGGCTTCGCGGCCGGGCAAGGTCTTAACCGTGGCTGTGAGAACGACCGCGCCTGCGGGCACGTGTGATTACGGTATGGAGGTATTCATGGATCGATGAGGATAGAATTCTTTAGGAACAATTAAGGTTTCGTGGCCTCTTCAGCCTTTGCTGCCGGTTTGGTCTCAGTTTGCCGCTTGAGTTCGATCTCCGGGATGTCCGGCTGTGCGGCCCCATTCACGACGCGATCCTTCGACTGTAGCGCGGCAGTGGCGGCATCGACGCTGGTCAGAATGTGGGTCGCTGAGGTCTCGCTACCGTCGGCCAGAGTACCAGAATACTTGATCAGCCAGCGGTTGCCGTCATGGACCCAGACGTTCTCGCCAAAACCGCCGTCGGAATCGAAGACCCAGGAGCGGATGCGGTTGGTGCGGGGATCCCAACCGATGATCTCGGTACCGCCGTGCAAAAATGCCTCTTTGCCTTCGACCCTGAACTTGCGGATCATGAATGCCTGGTTGGCAGTCCAATCGCAATCGGTGCGAAGGGTGATGCCGACTTTCGAGGTCTCACTCGACCAGCGGCCGACCAGCCACTGGATCTCTTTCAAGTGGTTGGCTTGTGGGGGCAGATGGGTGATGGTCTCGCGGGCACTCTCGATCAGCCAGCGGCCGTTCTGCTTGACCAGAACAAAGGCGGCAACCGGGGCGCCGCCGGTGGCCACGGCTGGCTTGACTTCGGCCAGCGCTTCCACCAAGGCAAGACCCTCGTTCACGAGCCGCAAGTGGCGTACATGGATCTGGAGCTTCGTCGTCTTGCGAGCGGCGAATGCCTCCTTGAACTGCTTCTCGATGTTTTCGCGGCCATCGGCTTGCGCTCCAGCGGGCCCGACAAATTCACCGTTTTCGGTCCAGCAGGCTGCCAGGCCCTTGGCGTCACCTTCGTTGAAGCCGGTTTCCAATTGGGTCAGCAAGGCGAGGACGGCTCGTCTTTCCGATGCTCCAGCGGCAGGTTTATCATCGGCAAAGACGGTCGTGGCACCCATGACGAGGAGCAAGACGGCAGAAAAAATACCAATCAGGCGATACATACTAAAACTCCATGAACGAGAATTGTGTTAGAAAAATGGTGGGACTCGCTTCGCTCTCCCCACTACGCTTGCCACTAACCCTTTTCGAAGCAGAAACTAATTTGAACTGTCGGCCGCTTGGGCACGGGCGGTGACTTCAGTCCCCAACTGGCTCAGAAAGGTCTTGGCCGCGTTGTAGTCGGCGGTCTGGATGCCTTCCTTCAGCCGCCACTCCAGCACGGCTTTCATGTCCTCCACGGTGCCGGCCATTTTGCGATAATCGGCCGGCGTGGGAAGACTCATTTTCGGCGGGGTGCGGCGATAGGGTGCTTCGATCTGGGCACGCTCGGAGGCAAAGCACGAATCTTGCAGTGCGGTCGGCCAATTGATGATGTCCATGGCCAATGGAGGCGGTCCACCCGCCGGCGCGAAGCCAACGGGAACCGCCGGAGCACCCGAAGCATACTCCGCAGTTCTTCGCTGGGCCATTTGCTGAGACTGCTGCTGGAACCACCAGTCCTGGTTCGCCTGGCGCTCGTTCAAGATCGAATCGGTCCGGCTCTGGGCTTGGCTGGACAATGTGTTACGAATGCCGCTTTGGACGACTTGATTTTGCGCCATCGTCCTCTGTTCCCCGGCCTGCATGCTCTGGGCTTTGAGTTGCATGGCGGTTGCTTGCCGGTAGTCGGCACCAAGCAAGGCTGCGGAACCATTTGTGCCGCCCCAACCGCCATTGCCGTAGCCATGACCGGGATAGAACTGTGCCGAAGCCGGACCAGCCAGCTCGAACATTCCGCAGGCAACCAGCACGGCGACAAGAATTCGATGTTTCATCTTCCACCTCCGGGAATTATCGGCACGATGGCTGTAAGTAGGCGAACCTGCGAGGTGACGATATCGGCCCCGCTGGAACAGGAATCCAATTATACACGTTGAAAAGACAAGAATCTAGTCGGTCAAGAAAGTCTAACCCATGCCTAGGAGACGGCCTCTTCGAGGCTATGGGTCTCGAAACAGCGGGTCACTTCGCGGCGGAGTGATTGGTTTTCCCGTTCGAGCTGGTCACGGGTGAGAAAACCCATGTCGACAAGGATTTCTCCCACCGGAAGTTCCTGCGACCTTTGGATCGAGAGCAAATGGTTCAGCTCGTCTTCGCTGAGGAAATCCATCTCGATCGCCAATTGGCCGAATGCCTTCGGGCTATCGGCCTGCTGCCCAAGGACTTTGAAAAGCTGCGCCATCGACATTTTGCCTTCTTGGATGGCAAGCCGGCCCAAAGGAACGCGGCTCATCTGCTGCTGCTTGACGGCAGCGAGCATTTGATCGATGGTCACAAGTCCCTTCTTAATCAAGTTCAGTTCAAGCCACATGACGCATACCTCATATTGCATTCGGCTCGCCGCTAGGATTCGACTACTTGCGGCCAAGTTAGACAATCAAGCATAGGATGCGAAACCGCGCTCTGCATGGTTTTAGGATGTGGTTCTTCAGTTTTGGGGCAATATCCCAGAGGACCGCCGTCGCTCGCGGTCCCGCCTTTCGGCGAAATCCCCTTCGGTAGGGTGGTTGTGTTGTCAGAAAGCAGTGTTTTTCGCTGCGGCGCAATCCGCAACCTATAGTATTTCAGTTGCATTATCAGCGGATAGTACGCCCAAGAATTTAGAGTGCTGGGGCTTGCCACCGCTTTTCAAAATGGCCGACGTTACGGAAGATGCATGGAGTTTTGGAAAGCGATGGCAAGCCGTCGCACTCCAAAGCCAAGACAAGACAAGACAAGTAGGAAGTTTCCATGTTTGAAGACCGCGAGATCGTCCTGGAGTTTGTCAACGAATCGCGCGACCACCTGGCTGACATCGAAAGCCAACTTCTCGACATTGAGGAAGGTGGCGCCAATGCCGATCCGTCGCTGGTGAATGAAGTCTTTCGAGCCATCCATTCGATCAAAGGGGCCGCCGGCTTCATGGGCTTTGCAACGCTCGGCAAGCTGGCCCATGAGTTGGAAAATGTTCTCAACCTCGTGCGTAACAAACAGCTCGTGCCGACTTCGCCGATCGTCGATACCATGCTCAAGGCGGCCGACAAATTGCGTTCGATGATCGACGATGTCGAGCATTCCAACGAGACCGACATCGGCATGCATCTCGAAGCCTTGGAGCAAATCATCGGCGGATTGATCGAGGAAGAATCGCCAGTTGCGGAAGTTGCGAAGCCGCAGGCAGAAGTCATGGCAACCGTGGAAGTCGATGCGAAACCGCAAGCGGTAGAGGCAGCAGAGGTCGTGGAAACGAGTTTTCAATCGTTTGAAATGAACGTCGCTCCCGCAACGACCCCGGTCCTATCTCGCAGCGCTCTGCCCGAATCGCCGCATATTCCGGCAACAACCGCCGAAACGAGCATCCGTGTCGGCGTCCTCGTGCTCGACAAGCTGATGACCTTGGCCGGCGAATTGGTCCTTTCGCGGAACCAGTTATTGCAGACGCTCGGCTCGAAAGATACTTCCAAGCTTGACGCGGTATCCGCTCGGGTCGATCAGGTGACGAGCGACCTGCACGAGACGGTCATGCAGGCTCGTATGCAAAACGTGGGCACGGTTTTCAACCGCTTCCCACGAGTTGTCCGCGACCTGAGCAATCAGCTTGGCAAGCAGTGCGAACTGAAGATTGAAGGGGCCGAGGTCGAGCTTGACAAGTCGATTATCGAGGCCATCGGCGATCCGTTGACGCACCTCGTGCGGAATTCGGTCGACCACGGCACCGAGACGCTCGGGGAGCGTCGAGCCGCCGGCAAACCCGCAAAGTCCCTGATCGTGCTCAGGGCATTTCACCAGGCCGGCAAGGTCAACATCACAATCACCGACGATGGCCGCGGCATCGACGCCGACAAGCTCAAGCAGAAAGCGGTTGCCAAGGGCCTATTGACGCCGGAACAAGCCCGCACGATGAGCGACCGCGAGGCGCTCGGCCTGATCTTCCGCCCCGGCTTCTCGATGGCTGAAAAGGTGACCGATGTCAGCGGACGCGGCGTAGGCATGGATGTCGTCAAGACGAATATCGAACGCGTCGGCGGCAGCGTGTTGATTGAGACCGAGATTGGCGTGGGCACGACGGTCCATGTCAAGCTGCCATTAACGCTGGCCATCATCCCTTCGCTGATCGTCCACAGCGCCGGCAACCGCTACGCCATTCCGCAATCGAGCATTTCCGAACTGGTCCGCGTGAAGCGGAGTGAAGTGGCGGCCAAGATCCAGCGGATGAAAAACGCAGAAGTGCTTCGGCTCCGCGGAACGCTGCTCCCTTTGGTGCGGTTAGATGCGGTGCTGGGACTGGTTCCATCCGAGGCGGGCAAGCCGCAAGTCATTGCGCGGAACATCGTCGTTGCAGAAACCGGCCACTTGCGGTTCGGGCTGGTGGTTGACGGACTGCACGACTCCGAGGAAATCGTGGTCAAGCCGCTGGGACGCCACATGCGGAACTGTCCCTATCTGGCGGGAGCAACGATTCTCGGTGACGGCCAGGCGGCCTTGATTCTCGATCCCGCCGGTATCGCCACGTTCGCGGGCTTACGCGTCCCCGAAGAAAAAACCGGCAATCTCTGCGTGGAATCAGCTTCCGGCCAGCACGGTGACACACAGAATCTACTTCTGTTCCGCAATGATCCGGCCGAACAGTTCGCCATTCCCATGCAGCTCGTGACCCGGCTGGAACGCATCCGTACCATGCAAATCGACAGCGTCGGAGGCAACAAGGTGCTGCAGTATCGCGGCGGTTCGCTGCCACTGCTGAGTTTAGAGGATCACATCCAAGCCCGGCCGATGCCGGAGGCCACCTGGGCCTATGTCGTAATTTTTGCTATTGGCGGTCGCGATGTCGGCCTGCTGATGCGAGAAATCGTCGATATTTACACGACCACCGGGGACTTTGACGGCACGCTCTTCCGCCAGCCGGGTGTGATCGGTTCGCTGGTGATCGAAAAGAAGACGACGCGATTGTTGGACCTCTTTGAACTGACCTCGGTGGCCCATCCCGATTGGGTCGTTCGCAATGAAGTGGTTGCGGCGGGCGGTCCCCGTGCGGAAACGATCCTCGTGGCCGAGGACTCAGACTTTTTCCGTGCGCGAATGACCGAAATGCTGGAATCGGCCGGATACCGCGTCGTGGCGTGCCCTGACGGCTCCATAGCCTGGAACACGCTCCAAGATCCCAAACAAACCTTTGACATGGTCGTGACCGATCTTGAAATGCCGCACGTTGACGGCTTCGAATTGACGCGTCGTGTCCGTCAACATCCGTCGGTTGCCCACTTGCCGGTGTTTGCGGTGAGTTCACTGGCCAGTGAAGAAGACCAGCAGCGGGCGCGAGTGGCCGGCGTCGACGAATACCACATCAAGCTCGACCGCGAGTCGCTCGTGGCGGCAGTCAAGGCGCGTTTGCAACAGGTTGCTGGTAATTCGACAAGAGGACAATCTTCATGACACTCACACTACCTACCCACAAGATCGCTGGTATTTCCCAGGAAATCGAACTGACGACGTTTTATGTGGCTGACCTGCTTTTGGGAATTCCCATCAGCCAAGTTGAAGAAATCAGCCGTTACCGCGATGTGACGCCTGCGCCTGGGGCACCGCCTTCGGTTTGCGGCGTGATGAGCCTCCGCGGCGAAGTCGTCACGGTGCTCGATCTTCGCGTGGTGCTCGGCTTGTGCATGAGGCCGTTCGACCGCCAAACCCGAAACGTGATCGTGCATGCGTCTGGCGAACGGATCGGCCTGCTGGTCGATCGCGTGGCGGATGTCGTGCGGGCGCCCAGGGGCGACTTGCTGCCACCGCCGGCCAATCTGAGCGGGGTCGAGAGTACGATGTTCCAGTCCGTCTATCGCATGGAGAATGAATTACTCGTGCTCCTCGACATTGCGGCGATCATTGCCACCTCCGAGTCCGTGTGACGCAGCGCATCCAAGATCCTGACCCATTGTATCCACAACCCTTTCCATCCCACGAAGACCTATCTCATGTTCCAGCGAATGACCCTCCGACGGAAGATTGTTGCCCTTGGCGTGTTTCAGCTCGTCTTTGTGACAGGCGTGCTGTTCTATCTCAACTATCGGCAGACGCGGCAGACCGTCGAGAGCGAGTACGTGGCCCGCGCCCGTAGCATTGCCCTAACCGCGGAATCGATTCGCGAGGAAATGGGCCGAAAGTGGAATCTGGGGCTGTTCGATAAGAAAATGCTCTCGCAATGGGCTAAAGAAGGGCGATTGGACCGCGTCCTGGCGGCTGTGCCCGTGGTCACTGCCTGGCAAGCGGCCCAGGCCAAGGCCAAGGAAGGAGGCTACGAGTTCCGCGTGCCCAAGTTTGAACCTCGCAATCCCAAGAACGAACCCGATGCCCTGGAAACCCGGGCGTTGAAAGCCCTGGTTGCGAATAACCTTGATGAATACCATGAAATCGACCCCGAACGCAATGCGGTCCGCTACTTTCGCCCTATCCGCTTGACGCAGGATTGCATGCTCTGCCACGGTTCGCCGTCGCAATCGAAGGAGCTTTGGGGTAATGCCGACGGCAAGGATCCTACCGGCACGAAGATGGAAGACTGGCATGAAGGCGAAGTCCACGGGGCATTTGAGATCGTCAAATCGCTTGACGAGGCCGATGCCCAAACCGCACGCACCCTGTACATCGGCGGCGCCGTGGTGAGTGGTTTCCTGATCCTCGGCGGGCTGGTCTTCTTCCTGGTCGTGACGCGCTCGATCACCAACCCGCTACGATCCACGGTGGCAATCTTCCGCAAGATTGCCGAGGGCGACTTGACCCAGCGACTGGCCGTGGAATCGAAGGACGAGATCGGCGAACTGCGTCAGTCGGCCAACATGATGACCGACCGGTTGGGCGCGATGATGAACGGCATCACCTCGTGCTCGAACGATCTAGGCCGTGCGGCCGGACAGTTGTCGCAGACCGCCGGCAAGCTGACCCAAGGGGCCGAACAGACAACCCAGCAATCGAGTACCGTGGCCGCGGCCGCCGAAGAAATGTCGGTGAGCATGACGACGATGTCCGCCTCCTCGACGCAGATGTCACAGAACGTGAGCATGGTGGCCACGAGCGTCGAGGAGATGACGGCCGCCATCAGTGAAGTTGCCCGCAGCGCGGAGCAGGCCGCCCGCGTGGCTGACGACGCCGCACAACTCGTACAGAGCAGCAACCAGGAAATCAGCCGTCTCAGCGAAACGGCTGACGGTATCGGCCAGGTGATCGAGGTCATCCAGGACATTGCCGAACAGACCAAACTCCTGGCCCTGAACGCCACGATCGAGGCCGCTCGCGCCGGCGATGCGGGCAAGGGTTTCGCTGTCGTGGCTTCCGAGGTCAAGGAGCTTGCCCGGCAAACGGCCGAGGCTACGAACGACATCCGTCAGCGCGTCGAGGGGATCCAAAACTCGGCGGGCCATGCCGTAACGGCCATCAACAAGATCGCCGACGTTGTCGTTCGCGTGAATGAGGCTTCGCGGACGATCGCGTCGGCCGTCGAAGAACAAAGCATTACCACCAAGGAAATATCGCGGAACCTCGTCCAGGCAGCGACTGGCGCGCAAACGGTTTGTTCAAGTGTCTCGCAAACGGCGGCCGCCACGCGCGAGGTGAGCGAGAACATCACCCGGGTCGATCAGAACGCCCGGCACACGACGGAGGACGCCATGCGGACCCAGGACGCTGGGACGTTGATGGCACAACTCTCCGGACAATTGGGGTCGATGGTCGGACAGTTTACCATTATCAATCACCAAAACAACTGAAAAGTACAATACCATAGTGAACCTAAAAATCCAGACTATCGGCAAGAAACTAATCGTGGCCTTCTCGGCCGTCGCCTCCATCACCCTATTCGTTGGCGGATTGGGCTACTATGGCACCGTCAAGAGCGAGCAGGATCTCAAGGAGATCGGCGACAACCGTTTGCCTAGCGTGCAGAGCCTGCTGGTCATCAGCGAGGCCGCCCAACGCATCAAGGTGGTGCAACGGACGCTCATGAATTCCGATGCGAATAGCGCCGACCTCAAGCGCCAGCCAGAAAGAATCGCCCTGGCCCGAAAGAAATACGAGGCCGCCTGGAAAGTCTATGAGCCTTTGCCGCAAACCGTTGAAGAGGCCGCGGTCTGGAAAGAGTTTGTGCCGGCGTGGGAAAAGTGGCGCAAGGACAATGATGAATTTCTCCAGATCAACGTAGAGCGCGAGGCGATGATGGACGTCTACACCCAAAGGGCCAAATCGGACATGTCCTATTCGCAGGCGATTGCGCAAGTATGCAGCAATGCAGACAAAGCACTCGTGACGTTCAAACAGCAGGTGCAGGAATGGAAGAACATCCTGTTGCGCGGGAACAATTCGGCCAACTACGACAAGCATTTTGCCGCCTTTGAACAAGCGGAGAAGACCGTACAGGTGAAACTGAAGAAAGCCTTGGACCTGACGCAGCAACTCGGGCTTGATGCGAAAGTCTCCGAGGATGCCATGCAGAAACATGCCGCGCTGGGCGTTCGGTACCGCGAGGCACTCAAGAAGTTCGACAAGGCCAATCCCAAGTCCGGCCAGGAGGTAGACCATGCCGTCACGGGCATCGACCGGCCTGCGGCAGAAAGCATCGACGCCATCGTTATGACGGCTATGGAGACCGAGCGCAAGCTCAACGAGTTCATGGGCCGGATGAATCGACAGGCAATGACAGCCTGCCGCACGAGTGAGACCAAGGTTGTGGGACTCCTCGACAAGCTCGTTGAGATCAATAATGCCGTGGTCTCAACCGAATCCCAAAACGCCGCGGTACGGGCCAGCACCATGAAGAGCCTGACTCTAGCCACCATGTTCATCAGCGTAGCGATGGCGATGGGGCTGGGCATCGTGGTCAGCCGGGGCATCACCCGTCCGATCCGCCGCGCAGCCGCGATGCTCAAGGACATCTCCGCGGGCGAAGGCGACCTGACCAAGCGGCTCACGGTGGCCAGTCACGACGAAATTGGCGACATGGCGCGGTATTTCAACTTGTTCATGGAGAAACTACAAGGGATCATCAGAAACATCGTCGAAAACGTGAATACCGTGGCCTCGTCGGCCACGGAATTGTCGGCAACCGCCACGCAACTTGCCAGCGGCGCCGAAGAAACCACTAATCAGTCGGCCCAGGTTGCCGCAGCCACCGAACAGATGTCGACGAACATGAATACCATGGCGGCCTCCACCGAGCAGATGTCGGCCAACGTGAAAACGGTCTCCGCGGCCATCGAGCAGGTCAACGCAAGTGTCAACGAGATGGCCAGGAGCGCCGAGCGGGCAGCTTCGGCCGCTGCCAGCGCCAGCCAACTCGTCGATGCCAGCAATACACAGATTAGCGACCTGGGGCAAGCAGCCGAGCAGATCGGCAAGGTCATCGAAGTCATTCAGGACATTGCCGAGCAGACGAACCTGTTGGCCTTGAACGCCACCATCGAAGCGGCCCGGGCCGGAGATGCGGGAAAGGGGTTTGCGGTTGTTGCCAGCGAAGTCAAGGAGTTGGCCAAGCAGACTGCCAGCGCCACGGAGGATATTCGACAACGCATCGGCGGCATTCAGCGTTCCACGGGCCTTACCGTCAAGTCGATCGGCGGCATCAGCGACGTGGTCAGGCAGGTCAACGAACTGTCGCGGATGATCGCGGCGGCGGTGGAGGAACAGAGTATTGCGACGAAGGAGATTGCCAGCAACATCGCACAGTCCTCGACCGCGGCCCAGACCGTTGCCAGGGGGGTGGCGGAATCAGCCTTGGCGAGCCGGGAGATCGCACGGATCATCGTGGGAGTCGACCAAGCGGCCAGGCAAACGGCGCAGGGGGCGACGACCGCACAGACCGCCGGAATGAACTTCACGCAGGTTGCTGACCAACTAAGTTTGTTGGTCGGTCAGTTCAAGGTAAGCAACAATCGCTTCGATGCCGCGCCTATCAAAACGGCCCATGCCATCTGGACCACGAAACTCTCCGACCTTCTGGCCGGAAAAATAAGCTTGGATCCCAGCGACGTGGCCAAGCATACGGAGTGCAAGTTTGGCAAATGGTACTACGGCACGGAGAGCAGGCCGTTCGCGGAACTGGGCGTTTTCCGCACTCTTGGTGAAGAGCACGCCAAGTTCCATGAACTCGCAAAACAGATCACCGAGCTACACAAAAACGGCCGAAAACAGGAGGCGTCGCAGAAACTCACTGAAGCCCGTACCCACACGCAGAGCCTGTTCCAACTACTGGACGACCTTGAGCAAAAAGCGAACGGCGTAGTCACTGCTGCGTAAACATCCTGAAGCAACCGGCGTGGATTGGGTATCGTGATCAAAAACCTCTTACGGGTATTGGTTGTAGACGACACGGTAACGTATCGCAAGATCGTCGCCGACGTACTCGCTGGCTGCCCGGATGTGGAAGTCATCGGCACGGCGGCCAACGGCAAAATCGCACTACAGCGGATCGAGCAGCAGGCGCCAGACCTGTTGATACTCGACCTGGAGATGCCGGAGATGAACGGCCAGGCCGTGCTCGAGGAGCTGCGCCGGCGGAGGTCGCCGACGGGCGCGATCATGCTCAGCGCCTTCACGGCCCAAGGGGCGAAGGCCACCCTATCAGCACTGGAGGCCGGCGCGTTCGATTTCGTGCTTAAACCCAACGGCGCGACGATTGACGCCAACGTCGATCGGCTTCGTCACGAGCTACAGACCAAGATCTCGGCCTTTGCCCGGCAACGGAGTGTGAGGGATATTCTTTACGGGAAAAACAATGGCTACGGTATGAGTGCCGAAGTTGCCAGGCCGGTGATACCCGCCGTTCCCGCGTCGCGGAGCATCGCTCAGCCGGCCGATTCGCCGCTGGTTGTCGGAATTGGCATTTCCACGGGCGGCCCCAAGGCCCTCACCGAAATGCTGCCGCAACTCCCAGCGGATCTGCCGGTGCCGGTGCTCATCGTGCAGCACATGCCGCCCATCTTTACCAAGTCGCTCGCCGACGACCTGAACACTCGCTGCAAGCTTGCAGTCCGTGAGGGCATCGACGGCCAGCCGGTCATGCCGGGCCAAATCTGGATCGCCCCTGGCGGCCGGCAAATGAAGGTCCAGCGTGAAAATAACCAGGTTGTGCTCCGCATCACCGACGATCCGCCAGAAAACAGTTGCCGCCCCGCGGTTGATTATCTCTTCCGTTCGGTAGCCGAAGTCTACGGCGGTCGCTCGATCGGCGTGATCATGACCGGCATGGGCAGCGACGGAACGCTCGGCTGCCGCCGCCTCAAGCATTGCGGTGCCTCGATCATCGCTCAAGACGAGGCCACCTGTGTCGTCTTTGGCATGCCCCGGGAACCGATCGAAAAAGGGATCGTCGATGTCGTGGCTCCCCTGGGGTGCATCGCAGCCGAAATCACGCGATTGACCAGAACCGGAGCGAACACATGCAAGTGACTCCGGACGACATCAACTACGTCGCCAAACTGGTCGAGCAGTTGTGTGGCGTCCTGCTCGATGACACCAAGGGCTATCTGGTCGAGAGCCGGCTCGGTCAATTGGCACGCGACGAGGGTTGTAAGTCGTATCGCGAGCTTTGCGATCGTGCTCGCTCGACGAGCGACCGCACGTTGCAGCAGAAAATCATCGACGCCATCACGACGCATGAGACGCTCTTCTTCCGCGACAACAGTCCCTTCGAGGCATTGCAGAACAAGGTCGTGCCAGACCTCATCGACGCCTGCATGCGAAGCACTGGTAGCAAGCGGTTGCGATTCTGGTCGGCTGCCTGTAGCACCGGTCAGGAACCCTACAGTCTGGCGATGGTGCTTCGCGAGACAATTCCCAATTTTGCGACCTGGAATGTGTCGATCCTGGCGACGGACATCTCCGACGCGGCGGTCGGCACGGCCAGCCGCGGATGGTATGCCACCCACGAGATTGATCGCGGGATGCGGGCATCGCTCTTGGCCAAGTACTTCGCGCAAAAAAACGGCGGCTGGCAGGTCAAGGACGAGATCCGCGCGATGGTTTCATTCCAAAAGCGAAATCTCCTACAGCCCTTTTCCGAGCTTGGCACCTTCGACGTCATCTTTTGTCGCAATGTGGCGATCTACTTCGAGATGCTCCGGCGTCGCGACCTGTTCGTTCGTCTGGGTGAGCGTCTTACCCCCTCAGGAGTGCTGTTTGTCGGTTCTTCAGAATCGCTGATGGACGTCGGCCCGCGTTTTGTGCCGCAGCAGCACTGCCGCACGACCTTTTATCAGCCGAATCTTGTGGTTTCCGCGGCAAGCCGATGACAGGGCCTGCCGTTTTTGGCGAAAATTTAGTGCTCGTCCAAAAATAACTATGTGGTGCGGGCGTCTCGCCTGCACATGCAGCCGGGACGGCCGCACCACAAAAACACGGAGTTAATGCTGGACTGGCACTAAGGCAGGGGGCCTCCTAAAGGCGGGACTACAATCGCTTGTGGGAAAACTTTTTCATTCTCTTAGGGGGGCCAATTCCATCGAGACGCGACGCTGGGTAGAATTCATGGTGAATCGCAGTCCTATTCTTCATTTGGAGGAGACATCGTGAAACGAATCTGGATCTTCATAATTTTGATTGCGTGCCCAGTCATGACGCTGGGACAAAGCCGCCCGGCCTATCAGCCGGTGGTGGCAGCGCCTTCGACCACGGTTTACGGTGGCGGTGGCTACGGCAACGGCGGTGGTGCGCAGACTGCCCAAGGAGCCGCCTTGCAAGGCATGTCGCAGGTCATCAGCTCCGCAGGTCAATACAACCTGGACACTTCGGCGGCGGCCGTCAACTGGACCCAGGCCCAGAGCAATGAGATGCAAAACCGGGTTCAGGGCGTGCAGACCTACTGGGACATGCGGAACATTGGCGCCGCGGAACGCGAAAAGCTGCGCGGTCCGCGCCCCACGCCGGAAGAACTTGCCCGCCGCGCCCGAGCCGGTGCCCCGCGCGGTCTAAGCGCGAGTCAGATTGATCCCGTCAGCGGGGTGCTGTACTGGCCCGGTCCTTTGCAGGATGCCGAGTTTAAAGATCAGCGGAGCGCGGTCGATGAGTACACGACCAAGTGGGTGAAGTACGGGGGGCTGGATTATACCGATCAGACGCAGGTCCGAGAGAACATTGATATCATGTTCGACGGATTGAAGGCGCAGATCAGTTCGATCCCGCCGCAAAATTACGTCGCCTGCCGTACGTTCCTGCAAAGCCTGCTTTACGCCACCACTCGAACCACCCTCTAACCGCAGATCAACAACGGGAGTTTGCCCATGACAACACGATATAGATTTTTGATTTTGGCTGCCTGTGGCTTTCTAAACTTTGGTGGTGTAAAGCTTTACGCCGGCGAAGTGCCGGTCACGGTGACTGCTGCCATAGACCTGCGGTCGGACAACGAAGCCGTCAAGGTGAAAGCACTCGACGCGTTAGGCGGCGAGGGCGAAAAGGCGGCCGAGGTTGCCAAGCGAATCGAAGAGTTGCTGAAAGACAAGTCGGCCCAGGTTCGCGCCCACGCGGCGATGGCCCTGGGTTCGATTGGCCCCGCTGCCAAGGATTCCGTACCGGCGCTGGCCGAGTTGCTGAAAGACCCCGACGTAATGATTCGCCGCACCGTCGTGCGGGCCGTGCGGGCCATTCACCCCGGCCCGAAGGTGATGATCCCGATCTGCGTCAAGCTGTTGGAGGATCCCGATCCGGCCATCCGCGCGCGGATTTTGAATGCCATCGCGGAAAACGGCGTCCAGGCCGTGCCCGCCCTGATCGAAGCCTTGAAGGACGACAAATTTGCCTATTGGGCCTTGCTCATCCTGCGCGACATTGGCCCGGCGGCCAAAGATGCCCTGCCGGCGATTACAGAAAAGCTGAAGGACAAGCGACCGGAGATTCGCCGCGAGGCCGTGCTCACCCTGGGTGCGTTCGGCGAGGCCGCCGTGCCGTCCGTGCCGCAGATTGCTGCGATGCTGAACGATGAGCACGCCGGCACCGCCGCCACGTTCGTGCTCGGACAGCTAGGACAGATTCCCAAGGATGCCGAAGCAACCGTGCGCACCAACGCCAAGAGCGACGACCTCATGCTGAGCACGACGAGCCTTTGGGCCTTGGCCCGGATTCATCCGGAAGACAAGGAACTGCGTCGCGAAACGACCGAGAAGCTGGTGGAACGACTGAAGGACAAGAATGCGTTTGTCCGCGTTGCTGCCGCCCGGGCCTTGGCCGCATTGCCGCCTGCTCCGGAAATCACCATGCCGATCTGGGAAAAGGCCCTCAAGGATGCCGATGAGACGACGATGCGTCATGCCATGGATGCCTTGGCCGCTTTAGGTGCCCAGGCGGTGCCGCGGTTGACGGATGCCTTGAAGCACGAGAAGTTCCGCGTTGATATTGTTTATGCCTTGGGCCGCATCGGCCCTGACGCAGCTCCGGCCGCGGGCGAACTCGCCAAACTGGTGGAAGACAAGAAGTCCCGCGTGGCCCACGAGGCGATCATCGCGCTGGGCAATATCGGCCCCGGAGCGAAGGATGCCGTTCCAGCTTTGATCAAGGCCCTGGAGCAGACCGACGACAAGGACTTGAACTTTGCGGCAATCGCTTTTGCCCTGGGAAAAATCGGTTCGGGGGCTGCGGCCGCTGAACCGGTATTGCTCAAACAGTTGGAGAGCAAGGATGACAATGTGCGACTGCTGAGCGCCTGGGCGCTGGCCCAGATCCGTCCTGCCTCGGCCGACGTTGTAGCGAAGGCCGTGGCCGTATTGACCGTCGGTCTGACATTGCCGGAGTTGGAGGATCGCCTCCTCGCCGCCGAGGCCCTCGCTGGTTTTGGACCGTTGGCCAAGAGCGCGGTCGACTCGCTCAAGAAGGCCGCGACCGATGAGAACAAGGATGTTCAGGAGGCGGCCGCCAAGGCATTGAAGGCCATCGAGCAAGCAGCCGCCGCAGTCACAGCCCCGATCATTGCCGCCGCCGGACCGCTGAAGCCGGGCGACATCGTCGTCACGGCCGAGGACAAGGTCGAGATCGGCATGAAGGGCAAGCCGGGTGAGATCGTGTCCAAGGGCACAAAACTCAAGGTTTTGGAGATTCGCGGATCGTGGGTCGGCGTTCGGATTGACGGCAAGGACACGACCGGCTGGCTGCTCGCCGAGCAGGTCAGCAGGCCGTAGAGTTTGACGTCGGATCGATGATTGAATATCAACGAAGGCGGGGCCGCGAAGATTTGTGGTTCCGCCTTTGTCTTTGGAGTGCGGCGGCTTGCCAGCCTTTCCAATGCGGCCAGTTCCGCTACCAACGATCGTAGGTCAGGCTTTCCAGCCTGACTCTGAATACGGCCTGCCTTCCAACCCATCCTTGGTGTAATGCTCATGCGCACACTATAATAGAGCCTGTTTTGGCGAGCAATCCCCTCTTTATGGTAAATATCGCAAGAGAAAAACAGCCAACAGAGTGGTATTTCGTTAGATATATGTTATTTTTCAAAATTTGTCCTCCGGATGATTGACATAAATTCTGAAACGAGTTATTCTGTAAATACTTCAGTACCGTACTCTTTAGGGAGTTTCTTTTGAGGATGGGCTTTGGGCCGAAGGGCGCGCTGGTGTCGCGCAATAGGGCAGAGCCTCGATCGCGGTGCTTGGTTCAGCGTTAAAAGAGGCAGCGTAACACCTAGTCCATTTTGCTCGCCGCGCAAGCCCCTAGCTTGCCGCAAGCTCTTCTTTTGACTAGGTGTTTTTCCCCGTTATTCATCCGCGCGGCGGATCCGTTGGTTCGCTTCTGCCGTTGACCGTTAGTATTACAAAGTCTCTTGGGCATTTTCGCGAAAACAAGGAAAGAGTAGCGATGAAAGCATTACGAAGAACCGTGGCGACTGCCCTGGTTGTGGCGGTGGCTGCCGTTTGGGCCTTGCCTTTGCAGGCGGGCTATTTGAGCAATAGCTATAGCAGCTATGCGTACAGCAGTCTCGGACATGGGCCTTGGTATGGAACTGTGCCGTACAGTAATTCCTCTCTGAATGGCACCGTGGATTATGTGGTTTTTGGGCCGGGTGAATTTGCCCTGGCGTTCCCGCCGTCGACCACTTCCTATCATCCACCTGCGGACGAGCTAGTTTATGCCTACCAGATTCACTCCACGGGTGCAGCACCCACGTCGGCTCTGGATGTAGTGATCTACGCCGACCGCTCTCACGACAGCATCGGGTCATTTCCGCTAGATTCAGGTGGCCTGCCGCCCACGGGAAATTCCTTCGTGCCGTCTGGGGCTTTTGACTTTGCCACCTGGAACTTTGCTGGCATCACTGGAAGTTCAAGCGAGGGTTTGGCGTTTGCCAGCCGCAATGCTCCGGAATCTCTGGTCGGTTCGTTGATTAATCACGGACTTGGTGCCACCATCTCGCTGCCCTCGCCATCGACTTCCCCGTTTCCGGTTCCGGAGCCATCTACCGTGATCTTGCTGGCTGTAGCAGCCATTCTACTGGGGTCTCGTCGCCGGTTTTGGTGCAGGTAGGAATGATTTTGAACTTTTGTGTTAGGAGAAGATTGATGCACGTCACGAGATACTCGGGAATGGGGCTGGTTGTACTTTTTGTATGTACCAGCACGGCAATGGGCAGCTATTTGCCGGTCGACCCCAACGCCTACAATGACGGGACGACGACTTGGCATGGGACCGTGCCATTCGCTGCGTCGAACGTGATCGGTAATCTTGCAATCAACGTGGATTACGCGGTCTATGCGCCTGGTGCTTTCAGCACTTCCACGGCTCTTGGGAACCCGACCGATCCCAGCAACGGTAGCCAGTACGTTTACGCCTATCAGTTATGGAACAACGCAGGCGGGAGCTTGGCTCTTTCTGCTTTTTCGGTCGGTTTTGCAGACGCGAAGGATAGTGACGGGGCTACGGAAGGATCTAATAAGTTGCCTGCAAATATCGGTTATTATAATATCCCCAGCGATACAGGTGTTCCGCCTTCGGGCCAGGCGTTTGTGCCTCCTTCAGGTATTGCGGGGTCGGCTGATTGGACCTACAGTCCTGGTTTGCAGGTGGGCAGCCACTCCAACGTGCTGATTTACACCAGCCCTTATCCGCCTGAAACTGACACGGCGACGGTTCAAGGTGGCATAACCGACACGCAGAGACTTCCCAGTCCTGTGCCGGAGCCTGCAACGGGTCTGCTGCTTGGCGCTGCGGTGGCCTTTCTCTTGGCGGTTCGCGTTCGTCGCGCTCGGGGATAGTTCCCGTTCGGTGAGATGTTGATCGTGCGAAGGTAAGTCCTCGGAACAGGGGAAACCTGGGGCGCTGGGCTATTCATGCCGCTGCTCCGCAGCTAAGACACAAGTAGGTCAGGCTTTCCAGCCTGACTCCGGTCTTCATTTTTCATTTTGCGATTCTGGATTTGCAATCCTTCGCCTGTTGAGGCCAGTCTCCCGACCGAGCCACACCGCCGACCGAAGGGCACCCATTTTGGCGGGGTCGGGAGACCCTCACCGAACGCCGTGTTAGGAGGATGCACAAGGGGAAGATCAGCATCGCAGTGTTGCCAGTCAAGCTCTCCAGGAGAGTCAACTCGATCCCAAAACTAGAATCGCCGGAAATTTCGCTAAAACTGGCATCACCGCATCATCGAAATGACAGAAACGCTCGGATTACCGCCCGCTGACTTGTCCTCATCGCGAACCATCCCCGATAATTCAAGGAGGCGGCGCAATATGCGTGAGTTTTGGCAACAGGCCGCCTTGCGGAGGCTTTCATGGACCAGCGTTTGCGACTCGTAACCACAGCGGCAGTGATGCTCCTCGGACTGGGGCTTGCGTTGTTTTTCCGCCGCCCTTCGACGGAGAGCGACTTGCCGATTCCCGTGCAAAGCGATCCACTGATATTGCGCAAGCAGCCAGACCGGCGGACTTTTGCCGTCACGGAATCGTCGCCCGCTAGCTCGCAGTCCCGTTCCCTGCCGGTCGACGCGGTGGAACCGCAGCACCTATTACCCACGATTGTCACACCGACCGATCAACCGTCCCCGCTCCCGGAACTGCCCAAAAGCTACCCCAATAACAGCCTGCCGGTCAGTACTCGGTGGGGCACATCGCTCAGCGAAATGCTTCCGGAAACGGCCTCCGCGCCGCCGACCCATAAGGTCATCGACGGCGACTCTCTGGCCTTGTTAGCGGAGCGCTATCTCGGCTCGGCTTCTCGAGCGACAGAAATCTACGAAGCCAATCGCAACTTGCTCACGCATCCGGAGATCTTGCCCATCGGTCTGGAGTTGAAAATCCCGCGCGCCGAGCAAATTTCCGCTCAGAGGCTATCCGGAAAACCGTAAGTACCAGTCCAATATTAATGCCGCGTTTTTGGACGAGCATTAAGGGGATGATGATGCGGAAAGGAACTCTGATCTCACTCGTAAGGCAGCTTCCGCACTTTCCAGACGTATTCCTTGGCATCGGCATTCTTGACCAGCCAGACTGTCATAAAGGTCAGGATCTTGTCCGGCACCTTCAACGACGGTTCGCCTAGGAGCTTGGAACCCTGCAAGGGAGTCTCGATCTTTTTGAAGAACCATACGGTTATCGACTCGGGCTTGCTGTCGTCAGCCGGTGGTCTCGCGTTCACGAAAAGGCTGCGAAGCCGTTCCGCTTCCGCAAGAGGTTCTTTGCTTTTATTTCCTACGACAATCATCACGGGCAAATCGCGGCAAATCGCCGGCATTTTCATCACCTGCGGCGTCTTTAAGCCCGTGACGTTGGTCGCCGGCGAGATCAGCACCACGGCCTTAACGAACTTACCCAGTTTCAGCGGTCCGACTTTGACCTGCCGCTGCTCATAACCAACGGCGTCATAGGCGGCATAACTCAGCGCCAGGGCCGCGCCCATCTCCACGCCGATGACGGTGAGCTTATCGATATTCAGAGCCTTCTTATTATTTTTCTCCCAGAGGAAGTCCTTCACCGCCCGCAGGTCTTGCGTGACCATCGCCGAGATATGCGCCGACGTCAGTTTCTTACCCTTGAGATCTTCCGATCGTTTGCTGCTGATCTTGATCTTCGTACTGTCGCCGTGGCCGCGGAGGTCTGGCACGATCACGGCGCAGCCGAGTTTCTCCTGCAAGAACGAGGCCAGCCCCTGCTCCTGCGTGAAGTCTTTACGGCTGCCTTTGAGCCCGTGCAGAAGAATGACGGGAACGCTCTCCTGGCCCTTGGTACCGGGAAAATAGGTAGCCTTCAACTCCAGACCATCTTCCGTCGTGAGATCGATTTCTTCCGGTTGCGGGAGTTCGTCATCGTCGGCCTTTTTCTCGGCCTTTTTCTCGGCCTTATTCTGGGCCAAAATCTGCGTTGCGTTGAGACCGAAGGAGAAACCCAACAGAAGGGCCATCCATCCGAGCAAAGACTTTGAAAAAAACAACTGGCGCGGCTTACAAATCCGATGCAGAACAATAGACATATCCACAGACCTTCCGGAATAGGCTGACGTATCGAGGGCAGGAAACGCGGTTTCCGCCTCAGGGCGGCGGAAACCATTCCAAACGATTCCTACATGGTACTTGCCAAACCGGGGGGCGTCAATCCGCCAGCCGCTTTTAGCGAATGCTCAAGGCGTCGTCGCCGTAGTCGTCGTGCCGGTCGTGGGGATAGAAAAAGCGGGCAATCTGCTCGGCGAGAATGCCCACGAACTTATTGCGGAATTCCATCTCCGTGAAGTCCGCGGCGGGAGTGCTGCTCATCCTGGGATACTCGATCTGAGGCGGCGACTTACGCCACTCGACGTGCTTCTCGGCCACGTCATAAACCTGGATCGAGATCGTCGAACGACCGCGGAAGAGCGTCTGGCCGTCGAGGATGCCAAATGACTCGATGTCGATGCCAACGACTTTCTCGGCCTTGAGTGCCTTGCCGATCTCAACGTAGTCTTCCATCCCTTTTTCATCGACCAACGCAGCGACCTTCTGCGAATCGATGATGTGGATGTCTTTGACGTGCGCCTTCAGGCGGTCGCAGATTCCTTCGGCCAGGGCACGGGCTGCGCCCGAGTTGCTGAATTCCTGCGAGGTCAGCGGCTTGCAGACAACGGCCACTTTCTTACCTCGCAACCCTTCCCATTCGGCGGGGATGTCGTAACCTTCATAAAGGATACTGAAGCTTTGCAGGGCCGATTTGCAACCGACCGCCACGACCGAAAGCAATACCAACGAAAACACGACCACGAGCCACCGAAGTGAAAGAAAGCGACGATCCATCGTTTAATTCCCTCGTCAATGCCAAACTTTGGCCGCACGCTTCAGTACGGGCGGCTCAAAATCTGCGCCGTTTTTTTGAAAAGTGATCTCAATACAACAATAATCGCCACACCCATTGCCCGGCGGTCACCAGACCGATCATTCCCGCGATGCCGGCCAAGGTCCATTCGCTGGGCCGGCCGCCAAACCATTGTCCACGAAATGCCGAAACCAATAACCACGCAGCGCCGACCAAGCTCAGGCATGCCAGGAGCGTACCACCTGCGTTGGCCGCCAGGGCATGTCCTATTTCTCCGCGCAGCAGCCAAACCCACGACGTTGTCATGCCGCAGGCCGGGCAAGGCCGCTGAAAGATCATGTAGAACGTACAAGGCGGCAATCCGAGTTGCTGATGCGTACCGTGTCCTCTCGCATCGGGCAGGAGGGTTCCGGCCGTGATCAACATTGTCAGCAGCGCCAAGGCCGGCACGACCAACGCAATTCGCTGGCCCAAGGGCATCGATCTTGGACGAGGCTTACCTAATTCGTTCACGCGAAATCAACTTGCCAGAGGGAGGATAACGATTCGCAATGTCCGCTGCAAGAGCGATTTATGCATACTTTTCATATTCAACCACTCGCCAAGATTCAATTCGGTTGTAGGTCAGGCTTTCCAGCCTGACAGTGAGCTGAACAAAGTCAGGCTTGAAAGCCTGACCTACTTGATATCGCGGGGCGGTTGTATTAATTCATACTGCCGCCAACCGCTGGGCCTCGGCCTCGTTCACCGCGATGCGGCGAATGCCAACGGCCCGCCCGGTTTGTGGATCGAGATCCACCAGACTGCCGTTTAATCTCGCATCGCTTTCGGCCACGTCAAAACGCGTCGGCCGATGGGTCAACGTCGTCTCCAGCACACGATTGATCTGCCGCCCAAGTATGCTCTCGTGAGGTCCAGTCATGCCGACATCGCACTGAAAGGCCGTGCCGCCGGGCAGGATCTGCTCGTCGGCCGTAGGCACGTGGGTGTGCGTACCCAAAACTGCGGTGACGCGACCGTCGAGATACCGGCCCATGCCCTGCTTGTCGCTGGTAGCCTCGGCGTGGAAGTCCAAAAGGATCACACGGATGTCGGTGGGCAGCGAGGCCAGCACGCGGTCGGCCGCATGAAACGGACAATCGACCGGCGGCATGAAGACCCGGCCTAAAAGCGTAAAGACAGCTACGCGAACCTGGTTCACTGCCGTCAGGATCATCACCTCCAGGCCCGGGGCCTCGGCTGAATAATTGGCTGGCCGGACGATCTGTTTCTCGCTCTGCAAAATGGGGATGATTTCGCGCCGCTTATAGACGTGATCGCCCAGGGTGATGCCGTCGATGCCCGCTGCCAGAAGCTCATGGTAGAGCGGCGGCGTCAACCCGGAACCACCCGAGGCGTTCTCGGCGTTGGCCACGATCAGATCGATCGCCAACTCCTGCCGCAGTCCCCGCAGGGCCTGCGTGCAGATCTGCCGGCCCGGCTTACCAACGATATCGCCAATGAAGAGGAGACGCATTTACCGAGCAACCTCAACGTGCCTGCTCTCGCGCACGACCGTCACTTTGATCTCCCCCGGATAGGTCAGTTGCTTCTCGAATGCCTGGACGATGTCATGGCAGATTTTGGCGGCGACCTCGTCGGTTGTTTCCCTGGAATTGACCAACACGCGGAGTTCGCGGCCGGCCTGAATGGCATAGGCCTGCTCGACGCCGCTGAAGCTGCCGGCGATCCGTTCAAGTTCCTCCATCCGCTTGACGTACCGTTCGAGACTCTCGCGGCGAGCGCCAGGCCGGGCGGCGCTGCAAGCATCGGCCGCGGCCACAAGCACGGTATAAGGATTGCAGATCCGCAGGTCGTCGTGGTGGCTACAGGCAGCATGCACCACTTCGGGCCGCTCGCCGTAGCGTTTCAATAGGTCGGCGCCGATCTTGGGGTGACCGCCCTCTGCCTCGTGGTCGGCCGCCTTGCCGATATCGTGCAGCAGGCCGCAACGCTTGGCCAGGGCACCGTCCAGGCCAACTTCTTCGGCCATCATACCGGCGATGAATGCCACTTCAATGCTGTGCCGCAGTACATTTTGGCTGTAGCTAGTGCGGAAGTGCAATCGGCCCAGGAGGTCGATCAACCGCTCGTGCAAGCCGCGAATGCCAAGTTCCTGGCAGGCATCTTCGCCAAGCTTCTGCACGTGCTTTTCCAACTCCTTCTGTGTTGCGATGACGATTTCTTCAATTCGTGCCGGGTGAATGCGGCCGTCAGCGATGAGCTTGTTGAGGGCCAGGCGAGCAATTTCCCGGCGGACCATGTCAAAGCCGCTGACGATGACCACACCCGGTGTGTCATCGATGATCAGATCGACGCCGGTGGCCTTTTCAAAGGCGCGGATGTTGCGACCCTCGCGGCCGATGATCCGCCCCTTCATCTCGTCATTGGGAATACCGACCGTGCTGGTCGTCGACTCGGAGGTATGGGCGGCCGCGTAACGCTGTAGCGACGTGACGATGATCTCGCGTGCCTTCTGCTCGCAGGTCTCGGCCAACTGCTTGTCGTGACGAAGGATCGCAGCCCCGGTTTCTTGCTGGAGTTGCGCATCCAGGATTTCCAGCAAGCGCCGCGTGGCCTCGGCCTTGCTCAGGCCGCTTAGCTCGTGAAGTGTCTGCCGCTGTAAGTCGAAGAGCTTTGAGAGTTCGTCCTTGCGATGGTTGGTTTCCTGGATCTTCTCGGTGAGCTTGCGCTGGGTAGCCTCGACGATTTTTTCCTGCTTGCGAAGCTGTTCGGCCTGCTCTTCCAGGGCGTCTTGGCGTTTATCGAGGATGCGTTCGCGTTCGTGGAGTTCACCGCGGATCTTCCGCAGCTCCTTTTCGCTTTCTCCCTGCTGCTTGAGCATCAACTCCTTGATTTGCAGTTCGCCCTCGCGACGGCGATTTTCGGCATCCTGCTTGGCCTTGGCGACGATCTCAGCGGCCTCGTGCTCGGCATCCTTCCGCCGCAGGTGGTCGAAGATTTTGATCAGAACAAAGGCCATCCCGAAGGCTGCAACAGCCGTAAAGATGATGGCGATGACTTGCCCCATGGGTGTCATAACTATGTACCTCGAAGTTTCTAGTCCCAGGGTGCTCGGCAAGCGGGGTGCCGCGGCAGCGTACACGGCCGTAGCCTTGCCTTATGGCAATACCGGAGGAGCACGCGAAGTCATGGCCTGGCGATGTGGCTGCCGACATGCGGAACAGCCCCTTGCACAGACCGCCGGCTAGAGACCGGCGGCGGATGCGGGCATCGAGAAATAGGCTGAGTGACCCAATGCCCCGAGGGAAGGGGTATTGAATCCCCGTACGCACTCAAAGCAAAACAAGAAATGGTCATTAAGGACAAAATTCGGCTCGCCGCCAAAAAACAACCTCTGAAAACACCGGGCTGGTGCCCGTGATACCAGAACAGGCACAAGCCCCGGCGGCGCGCCGATCCATCCTTTCCCAAGACAGTACGTCATCCAACCGATGCTGCGGAAATGCGGCAGTCCTCGGGCAAGCGACCCATGTTCAAGTCGTCGCCAACTCCATCGCGCGGTAGCCCAATCGGCGTCAGCCATACCGGCCACGACGGACCATCCTGTCTCCAGGATCCGCGCGGCGCGATCTGAGATCGCGATTAACCACCAAAACAGAATGAGAATCCAACCCGTCACTCGCTCAACCTCGCGCATCCATTGGTTCTTGCGGTCAATTCCTGAACCCGTCGAATACTCGCAATACACCATGCTCCAGCATTCCCAACGGATTGCCTGAAGCACCTCAGTTTATTAAATGTTGTTTTCCTTGTGGAAAGAGACACGAATCCTTTATTCTAACCGATGCCTTGCAAATTGCAACTGGAAACGACAACAACCATTAAAGCCATTGCAATCAATGGGTTAACATCACATCATTGCACATCATTGCAATTGGGCAGGTTCCCAATTATGATGGGAGTTGAGCTTTGTAGATCGACCCTCTTCCCAAAATAACACGGCGGCACTCGTTAGCTCATCGTAATTCCCGCAAGTCAATCCGCATTTCTCACCGTAGGGGTGGGTGGAGCACAGAAACTGAGCCTCATCCTTTTGACCAATGACGACGGCATTTACGCACCCGGGCTCGCAGCTCTGCAAAGGGAACTGGCGAAATTGGGTGAGGTCTGCGTCGTTGCACCGGCCACCGAGCAAAGCGGCGTAGGCCATGCGATCACCTATTTGACCCCCCTGATTGTAAAGGAGGTCTTTCAGAACGAGCGGATGGCGGGGGCTAGCGACGAGCGTTGGGGCTGGGCAGTCGAAGGCAGCCCGGCCGATTGCGTGAAAATCGGCGTGGCGGAGTTTTGCCCGCAGCGGCCGGACCTGGTGGTCAGCGGAATAAATTCCGGTCTGAACGCGGGCATCAATGTCCTTTATTCGGGTACCGTGGCAGCGGCCATCGAAGGGGCATTTTTCGGCATCACCAGCATCGCGGTTTCGCTACAATACGAACAGCATTTCCAGTTTGAAAAGGCAGCCTATCTGGCCCGCCAGATTATCGAGCAAATCTTGTCTGCCAAGGGCACGGAACCACAGCTTTACAACATCAATATCCCCACGGCGGCCCTTTCCGGCGAGCCGCGACTCCAGGTCGTGCCGATGAATGTAACCCGTTACGGCGACCGCTTTGAGAAGCGACAAGACCCGTTCGGCCGGCCGTATTATTGGCTCAAAAGCGGCCAGGCTCCGCTGCTCGCCGAACATGAGACCGACATTTCCGCAATCGCGAAGGGCCAGATCACGGTCACGCCGCTGGATTTCAACATGACCAAACAGACCGTTCTGACGGAGATGGAGAAATGGCAGATGCGCCTCATCTCACCGCAGGAAAGCCACGGAGGAGAAAGCCCATGACGACGATTCCACGCTGGCAGCCCATGCTCTGTCTGATGCTTACAACCGGCTGTGGTCTGGACGGGCCAATTCCGAGTGGACCGAAGCCTGACGCTCCTGCCGCGAACAAGGCGGCGGAGCCGAATGCTATGGAGAAGCAGACCGCTGGCGATCAGAAAATGCCCGAGAAAACCGCAGCCGAGAAAAAATCTGGCACCGTCCGCGAGAAGGCGGCCGTCGGCATGGGCGAGAAAGGCCGCGGCTACGGTGGCAATATGATGACAGTGTCGCTTGGGGCCCTCTGGAATGCCAAACAAATGATTCTTCTGGGTCAAATTCGACATGACTTGGACCTCTACAAGGCCGCCAACGAAGGACATGCCCCGAAGACTCAAAAGGAGTTCATGGAAAAAATCATAGACGCGAACCACCTTCAATTACCCATGTTGCCGGCAGGACACCGCTACGTTTACGACCCGAGCACGGAGGAGTTAATGGTCGAAAGACCCAATAACCTTTGAGGTACGCTGACAGAACTTTCTTTTCAGCGGCACACCCAAACTTCACTACCATGAGACTGCACCACGCGATTTTCTTCGTTCTGAGTAGCTTCATTGTCCCTGCGGCCCAGGCCAGCGACGTAAGTTGGATCTTCCGCCCAGGTTATTACACGCATTCACCAGTTACCGGCCAGCGCGTGGCCCAATATGAGCCGGAGCGGCCGTCGATCGTACCCACCGATCCGTCCTATCAGGAAAGCGGCTACAGGCATCAGCTTATCCAGCTTGGCGCCGATCGCTTGAACCTCGTGCAGACTTGGGGCGAGGGTACGGCGATTCGCCCTTATGGCGAGTGGGAGCGTCCCTATCGTGCCGGAGCGACTCCATTTGGCCCCTGGGGTAATCCGCAAGGCCCCTGGACGGCACCTTTCGATTCCTGGCAAAATCCTTACGGTTTGAACCGCCAGCCGAATGGCTACGGTCCGCCGGCTTATGGCTCCGGTCCGTCGGCTTATGGCTCCGGGCCGGTTGGCGCGGGGGCTTTGCAGGCAGGACCGCAGCCGATGCCTGGCCGAAACCCGATCCCGTTTTCCAACACTGTCCCTGGCCCACCGATGCCTGGGCCAATGATGCCTCGCGGGCAGTCGATGTAGGATTTGCGCCGACTCCAGCAGGAATGTCGGTATGTGGAATGGATGCCACGAATGGGTGGGATTTCTTTGCGGACCTGGCTGAAATGGGTCTTACAATTCCGTGCTCCCAAGCGATAGCTATATGGCCTGGAATAATCCGTGTTATTGTCGATAAAAAACATGGACTACCCCTCGACACCAGTCGAAATCATGGTATAATTGGTTCCGATGATGCATGGCAGTAGCTGCTGTGCCCATCCAACTCAGTGACGCGGGGTGGAGCAGCCCGGTAGCTCGCGAGGCTCATAACCTCGAGGTCGTAGGTTCAAATCCTGCCCCCGCCACTTTTTGTAAGTCTTTGCCGAAACTGGAGTTAAGTTACCTTCCCACGGTGGGAAGTGCGGCCCGTAAGTGAGAACAAAGCGCGTAATTTACGCGCGCCGTTTTTACGAAAGGGTTTCACTATGCCTACCGCTAAGAAAGCGAAGGCTCCAAAGTATTGTTTACATAGTCCCAGCGGCCGCGCATACCTCCGTATTCGCGGCCGTGTTCATTACATCGGTGAGCACGGGACTCGTGAGAGCCTGGAAGCCTACGGCCGACTGGTCGCAGAACTCGCCACTCAGCCTAATCTTCCCCCCGCTGCTGCCACAGGCAACGTCTCCGGCTTAACCGTCGTCGAACTGGCCGATGCCTATTGGACGTTCTGCCTGGGCTATTACCGCAAGAAGGATGGCACCCCCAGCGGGTGGCTAGACCATATTCACTTGGTTCTCCACTCGCATCTCGCAGGATTGTACGGTCGCACTCCGGCCGCAGATTTCGGCCCGAAGTCCTTCAAGGCCATCCGGCAGACGCTGGTCGATGCAAAGAACTCTCGGCCCTACGTGAACAAGTTGATGCCGATTGTGACCAGGTGCTTCAAGTGGGGGGCCAGCGAAGAACTGATTCCCGCCTCCGTCTACCACGGACTCACGGCCGTTGAAGGTCTCAAGAAGGGTCGCACGACCGCTCGTGAACCTGCCCCGGTCCTGCCCGTCGAGGTAAGACTCGTCGATGCCACCTTGCCCTTCCTTCCCCCCATCGTGGCTGATATGGTGAGGTTTCAGCGGTTGACAGGATGCAGGCCAGGTGAAGTCTGCCAGTTGCGGCCGATGGATCTCGATCGCAGCGGGGAAGTTTGGCAATATCGTCCAGGGGACCATAAGACTGAGCATCTCGGCCGAGAGCGAATCATCTTCGTTGGCCCGAAGGCCCAGGCAATCATCCTGCCCTATCTGCTGCGTGATGCCGTTGCCCGTTGCTTCAGCCCGGCCGAATCGGAAACCATGCGGCGAGTCGAGATGAGGTCGCGTAGGAAGTCGCGTGTGCAGCCATCCCAGGTAAATCGGAAGAAGGCTCGGCCCGCCCGGCCACCCAAGGAAAGCTACACGAAGGACAGTTATGCCCGTGCGATCCGCCGCGGTGTTGATAAGGCGAACAAGGCCATCCAGGACGATGCCAAGGAATTCCAGATCGACAATCCTGTGCTGCTGGCCTACTGGGCACCGAACCGCCTACGCCATACATGCGGTACTCAAGTGCGAAAGGAATTCGGACTGGAAGCCGCCCAGGTCGTCATGGGCCATGCCAAGGCCGACGTGACGCAGGTTTACGCCGAGCGAGACCAGACCCTGGCCGCTGACGTTATGAAGAAAATCGGGTAACATCAATTGTTGTCGGGTTGCGGAGTACTTGCCCGCACAGGTCCGCCGGCGTGTTGTGGAAATCATCTTCGCCACAGCCGTCGGTTGGCCGTTCAAAGAGGTGCGTATCGCCGTGGACTTCGGTCGTCGTGGCCGGGGGGCAGGCAGCCGTGTGGTGCGATCGTCTTCCGAATGACGACCGGGAGAGATTGTTGAAATTGTTGATCCAGAGGATAAGCTTAGAGTATTGGGACGGCTGTCAGGGTTCGAAACCTGAAAGCCAAGCGGACGGGTAGCGGCCGGCTGGATTTTCCATTCCCCAGCAGCCCCTGCCCGCCGACCCAATTGAAAGGAATGGAACGTGCTACATCTTCAATCTATCCATGCCTGGGATCTGCACCTGAAACTGGGAGAGGGAACTGACCCAGAGTTAGAAGTGGCAGTCGCGGAGATTCTTGCCGAATGGCAATCTCCCGATTTCTATGCGAGGCGGAAGGTCGGCGACATTGTTAGTCTACTCATTCAAAGAGGCTGCCGAGCCGTATATGTGCATACAGCGATTGATCTTATAAAACGCAAAGGCTGGTTGGAAGCTAGGCATACCAATGGTACGCCGCACGATTGCAACAACGAGGTGTTGTCACCCACGGACGCTTTCCCTTGGGACGTGTTTGTGAATCCACCACCGACGGAATCAATCACGGTTGCCGAATCGCTTCAGGCTCCGGAAGCAATTCAGGAGCAGCGGCAAATAGAGGCTGGCGACAGCGACCGGAGCGCTCACTCACGGGCGGATTCCGCAGCAAATCACCCGCCAGGCGAAGATGCTGGGAGGAAGCGAAAGAAGCAAGGCGCATGGGCCTTTGACACCGAGCCACCCAGTGACAGCCCCTTCTATCTCTACGGGCCGATCGAGGGGACGCTTGCCGATCTTGCGTATCGGGTAAATCAACGTAGAGACTGGGTCCGTCGCAACAACGGCACGAAAATCTACGTGCAGGGCATCGACGCCCGCACTTATAAGGCGTGGTTCATTTCGCAGGGCGTGTATGCCAAGGCCCAGAATCGACAACCGCCCGCTCGAAAGAACGCGAAAGGACACGAAAGGACGCGAACGGACAAAACTTTCTCGAAGAAGGCATCCAAGCGGCAGACTTGATCGTGACAGTCGATGTCATCGTTTTAGAATTGCGTGTGGTGACTAGCAGATTCACTCACACACAAGCGAGAAAACGAAATGGCGATCGACATTCAGACCGAACAGGTCATCACCCCGGCCAGGGCCAGCCACCTCTGCCCCGAGCGACGTCGCGGCGTCCGCCCCAACGTCGCTACTGTCTACCGGTGGATGCTCGCGGGAGTTAAAGGCATTCGCCTGGAGAGCATCATGGTCGGGGGCACGCGCTGCACCAGCGTACAAGCGTTGCAGCGGTTCTTCGACGCTCTCACTGCCGCCGCCGACGCGGCGCACTCCGCTGCGATCACTCCCCCACCGGTCAGCAAATCCCGTCAGAAGGCCATCGAAGCTGCCGAACGTCGGCTGGCACGGGCTGGCACCTAGCGCATTTTTTCGGCCGGTCCCCGCAAAAGACACCGGCCTAAAAGGAGATTCAGCACATGGATGATGGTACCGGAATTCCACGGCCGAAGCAATCCTCGGCCTTTGAACGCACCACTTTTGAAACCTCTCGGCTTTTGGACTTCTGCTCCGAGAAAGAGTTGACGGCCCAGAGCGGATATGAGCGCAGCCAGTGGCCCCAGATGGTCGTCAAGGAGCTCGTCGACAACGCCTTGGATGCCTGCGAAGAGGTCGGCGTGGCGGCGGTGATTAAGATCGTCGTCGACGACACCGGGATCGCAATCTCGGACAACGGCCCCGGCATCCCCGCCAGCACGGTGGAGGGCTTGCTCAATTATTCGTCCCGCACCTCCAGTCGCGAAGCCTACGTCAGCCCCACCCGCGGCGCGCAGGGCAACGCCTTGCAGACGATCCTTGCCATGCCCTTCGCTCTCGATGGCGATCACGGCCGGGTCGACATCAGTGCCCACGGCCAGCGCCACGAGATCAGCTTCCGGGTGGACCAGATTGAGCAACGTCCGGCCATCACGCACGCCATCCACCGCGAAAATGTAAAAACTGGGACGACGATCAAGATCTGGTGGCCCGCGAAATGCATGGAAACTCTCACCGCCGCGGAGTACGATTTTTTACAACTCGCCGACGCCTACACGTGGCTGAACCCCCATCTTTCGCTCACCGTCGAATGGTTCGGAGAGACGGCCGCGACCTTGGCCACGACCACGATCTGGGACAAGTGGCGGCCGAGCGATCCGACACCCCCACATTGGTACAGCCCCGCTGCGTTCGATCGCCTGACCTCCGCCTATATCGCGCACGACCGCGCCCGCGGCCTGGATCGATCGGTCCGGGAACTGGTTAAGGAGTTCCGCGGCCTGAGCGGCACGGCCAAGCAGAAGGCGGTCCTCGAGGATACCGGGCTGACCAGGACCAACCTTTCTGCGCTCGTCAACGGGCACGGCCTCAAGGGCGATCTAATGGCCTCGCTACTGACGGCGGTTCAGAACCACGGCAAGCCGGTCAAGCCGGCCATGCTCGGCATGATCGGCGAGACGCACATCCGCACCCACATGGAGGAGTTCGGCTGTGCGATGGAATCGTTCGTCTACCGCAAGGTTGCAACCATGGATCAAGACGGTCTGCCGGTGGTGGTGGAGGTGGCCTTCGCCGGCCGGTCGGACGAGTTGGCGAGGCGGCGACTGATTACCGGCGTGAACTGGTCGCCGGGGATCGTCAATCCGTTCCGGACGCTGAATTATGGTTCGCTCGACTCCCTGCTGGAATCCCAGAAGGCCGGTGGCGGCGAACCGGTGGTGGTCTTCGTGCATGTCGCGCGGCCTGGGATACAACACAAGGACCGCGGCAAGTCGTCGGTGGCCATCAGCTACAAGATGGCCGTGGTCATCCGCGATTGCGTGCTCAAGGTCACGGCCAAGTGGTGCAAAATTCGCAAGGCGGAAGAACGCCAAGACCGCAAACGCTGGCAGCGCAAGGAACTCCTCGGCCGGGCGCTGAAGAGCAAGAAAGCATCCTTGCAAGAGGCCGTCTTCAGCGTGCTCCCCGCGGCCATTGAAACCGCATCGGGGAATGGCCGCTTTAAGTTTCCCGAGCGGAACTTGTTTTACGCCACGCGCCCAATGACGCAGAGCATCACTGCCCAGGAACTGAAAAAGAGCTGGTTCAAGGGGATTCTGACCAAATACGAACAGGAGCGCGGCGAAATCCCCAACCTCTATCGCGACCCACGCGGTTATCTCCTCGAACCCCACACCGGCAAGACCATTCCGCTCGGCACCCGCGAGGTCGATGACTACAAAATGCCCGAGTTTCTGTACAACAAAATTATGTACGTCGAAAAGAAGGGCATGGAGCCGATCTTCCGCGCGGCCAAGCTTGCCGAGAAATACGACTTGGCGATTATTTGCGCTGAGGGCTACGCCGTACGTGCGGCCAAGGCCTTGTTGTCGGCCGCCAAGGAGCAGCAAGGCATGACGCTCCTGTCGATGCACGACGCCGATCCGGCAGGGTATAACATCGCCCGCACGCTCTGCGAGGCCACGGTGACTTGCCCCAACCATCAGGTCGATGTGATCGACATCGGCCTGCAATTGCAGGAGGCCCTCGAGATGGGCCTGCAGACGGAGTTCTTCTATCGTAAAAACGCCATTCCATCCGCGATCAAGTTGAGCCAAACGGAGCGAGAATACTTCACCGGCGAGGAGGCCGCTCCACTCAACGGCAGGCGATCATGGAAGGCCCGGCGAATCGAGTTGAACGCGCTATCCGCAGATCCCGATCGTTTCATTGCATGGATCGAAGGCAAATTACAGGGCCTGGGGCTGGCCAAGAAACTACTTCCAGCACCATCCATCATCGGGCAGGTCGTGGACCACCGCCGCGACGCGGAGTTGCTGGCCGCCGCTACGCAGCACATCCTCGAGATCCTCGACATCAACGCGATAGCCACTGCCGTGGTCAACAAGATCAAGTTGCCGGTTCGCGACATCCCCGGCGAGTTGAAGAAGTGGGCCAAGGAGCTCGCTCCAGAACATTGGAAAAACCGTGTGCATTCACTCGTCGAGGGTCGCGTGATGAATATCGACCACGAGATACACGCTTTGGCCCGGGAAGCGGTCGGGAACTTGCGGGAGGATTCGCGATGAGATCCAGCCCCTGGACGCTTACCGTCGGCCACCCCTGCCCGGTCTGCCACCGAGCCGGTTGCCTTGTCAGCAGCTTGACCAACCCCTCTGCCGCAATCTGCTCCCGCACGGTCAGTCCCGAACCGATCGGTGACCTCGGCTGGTTACATGAGCTACGACAAGGTCCGGCGTGGCCAAAGTGGCGAACGTCGCTCCCGCGACTGGTAAAGGAGATGGTGAGATGAGCAGCGAAAACACTCAGTCCTTCGCTCAGGCACTCGACGAAGCCTTTGTCAAACCTGCGACTGCCGAGGAACTGGCCTGGAAATTGAAGGCGGGAGATTTAGCCCAATGGACCCTCGACCATCTTGTCAACCGAACTGACGCTTACGGAATCAATAATGCGGATGGCACCCGTTCCACCGGTCACGGGGTACTGAGCAAGCATCGGCTCGAACTGCACTTCAGGAACCATGCGATCATCGGCGTTCACCTGATTTCGCGGGAGAACACTTGCAAGACGATCAAGATCGACATCGACGCGCATGGCGAAGGCGACACCACGGAGTTGGCGGCCAGAAATCTGGAAATCGCCTTAGTGTTGTTCCGCCGTGCCGATGAACTCGGCCTAAATCCAATTCTCAGTGACAGTAACGGCAAGGGCGGTTTTCACTTTGAGATCATCTTCGCCAATCCAATCCCCGCCAAGGACGCTTATCACTTCGGAATATGGCTTGCTCGTGGCTACAATCCGAACAAAACAGGCGGAATCGAAGTCTATCCCAAGCGGCCTGATCGAAACACCGAAAAGGGTTTCGGGGGTGGGTGGGTCCGTGTGTATGGCAAGCACCATAAGCGGAACCACTGGACTAAGATTTACTCGCATGAGGGAGTATGGCTTGAAGGTATAGAAGCGGTTAAGGCTCTGTTGAGTCACGCCGGCGATGACCCCGCCGTCTTGGCAAACGTGGATTACATGCCGAAGGTAGAACCATCGCCACCGCCGCCCAGGTTGCCTCCGCCACCCAGGCCGAACTACGTCAATCCCCAGGATCATTTAGACCGATGTTTCAATGCTTTGCTGCGATTGGAAACGCAAATTAGCGAGACCGGATTTACTCGACTTTTTGCAGGTGCCTGCAGGTGCGTGGAGTATGACCTTACCGACGGCGAGGCGATGGAGGTTTTGCGGAGGTGGTTGGTAGCGGATCCGCTACCCTATCCGTGGACCGACAGCGATTTCGCCCAAAAACTGCGTGATGCCAACAAGAGGGCCGAGCGTGGCAAGGCAAACAGGCCATTGCCGACGATGCCACATTTCGTTAATGGCTTTTCCAATGGCCATGCGGACAGGACCACGCAGCCAGATGAGCCCACTCGCAACCTTGACGATTACCGTAAGGACATGGTGCAGGCCCGCATGGATTCGGTTCTGTTGCCCGGTACGATCAATTTCGATGGAAGCCCCACCGGTGCCGGAAAAACGACAGCTGACATCCCTGCGGTGAAAATGGCCGGTAGCAGTCTTACCGTAATACCAACGCATAGGAACGCCGAGGAGGTGGAAACGACCTACAATCAAGCGGGGATCGACGCCGTGGCCTATCCCCCACTGAACCGCGACACCTGTCAGAACCTGGACGAAGCTACAAAGGCATTGGCGTGCGGGCTTAGCGCGTCATCTTCCGTTTGCTTGAGTTGTCAATTCCGCAAAGCGTGCGAGTACCAGGAGGTAATGCAGCAGGCAGAAGGCGCAAGTCATCGAATAGCGACCCATAAACGGACTGAGTTGTCCTTTGGATCGCTGGCAAAAGGCCGCGCGTACGTCACGCTACACGAAGATCCCACCAATATGCTCCGGCCAACGGCGGAAATCCGCTCCGGCTTAGATATGGTGGCAACCGTCTCGCAGCACGCGAGCCACCGAGCCGCAGACCGTGGCAACAATACAGCACGCCATCATTATTGGAAAATGGAGGAATGTTGTTACTGGCTGGCTGGCCAGTTGGAGCATGCCACTGCTACGGAGAACCTTGTCTTGCCTATCCCGGCTGGCAAGCTGTTCTCCGTCGATTCTGATCTTTGGGCATCCATTGTTGACCTCAATATCTATCCTAGTGCCGACGCCATGCGAATTATCAAGGCCATGGCTGCCGGTGACTTGCACGAAGTTGCGATCCGCGTCGATCAGGTTTTCGCCCCAGGTCGAGAGAAACAGACCCACAAGGCGATTCTTGCGATCTGGAAGACCAAGCTCCCTAATAATTCCGTTATTTGGATTAACGACGCGACGGGCAGCCGACAAGACATTGAAGAGATTATCGGCAGACCAGTCATTGACCGAACTCCCGGCGGAACAATCGCCCGGCGGCACCGTGTCGTACAAATACCGATGGACATTACACAATCCACGGGTGCCCGCCGGTTGCTGGTGGTGTTCCAGGCCGTCATGCAGGCGTTTCCGAAATTCAACCGGATTGGTGTTGTATGCCACCGCCGACACACTGCAATTATCAATGGCACGGCCAAACACGGCCCCGTTCTTGATGAATCGCAGCGACGGCGCATCTCAAAAGTCGAGTATTTCCGTGGGGGAGAAAATCGCGCGTCAAACCATTGGACGGAGGAGTGCGATTTTCTGATTGTGGCTGGCACCCCGCGTGTACCGCCGTCCGTCGTCCGTACTCACCTGCTACGGATCGGTAGGCACGAAGCCGCCGCCCTCGATATAGACGCTCAGGGCTGGACCAGGCAGACGTGGACCGGCACCACCGAGGCTGGCCAACCATGCAACGTCACGGCTCCAGGGTATGCCAATATCGATTGGGTTTCCGCACACCATGCTCTTGTACACGCAGAACTGATGCAGACCGTAGGGCGCGGGCGAGCAATCTGCGAAAACGGCATTCCTGTAGCCGTTCTGACGAACGAAAATTTAGGATTTCCGATTCTGGAATTAGAAATCGACGCCGGAATAGCCAATGATTCTGACTTCCAGGTACTTTCCGCCCTCCGTGAGCTAAATGACATTTCTCCTACAGGGTTTGATGGTGGAGAAAAGCAAGAGCTAAATGACATTCTTCCTATATATATTATAGCGGGAACGTCATTTAGCTCTTGTACCTTCGGATCCCCGATTCCGTCCTCAGCCATCGCTGAAAAAGTCGGAATTTGTCCCCGCACAACCATCAGAATTCTAAACCGACTGCTGGCGAGGAAGTTGGTAGTCAAGCACGGTGAGCGAGGTGGGTGGTCGTTGCCATTAGTTGGCAATGTCACCGCCACCTGCCCCCCGACCATGGCATTCAACACTCCGTCCGACGAAACACCAACCTTTTCAATCAACTCCGTGACCGAAACCGTAGCCGGGTGCGTATCGGCAACGAGTGCAACGCCATAGTGAAATTACCACCGCCCCTGTCGGTGCCTCGACGGCGTGGGCGGATTCAAACTCGGGGCGAGAAGGAATGCCAGGTCGCAAGGCCAGGCAGAGGAACAAAGATTGAGGACAAACATGAAGACCAGAAAAAGCTGCAAACTTTCACGAAAGACGCGAGATGTCGTGCTTAAAGCCATGAGGCAAACGGCGGCGCGATTGAGAGAAGTTGCCGTCGGTACTGAAGTACACGACAAGACCCCGTCACGCGTCGTCGCATTACTAAGAAAGAACAGCGACATTCTTGAAACCGTCGCCGCATTGTTCGCCGAGGAATGCCTCCTAGGACACCGAAATAGAGACTCGCTCTAGCTGGCGTCATGGGATGCAAGTATCACCCGTGAGAGATCAGTGCCTCCCAAAAAAACAATGGTATCAATCATCATCACGCAAGATTAGGAGTTAAAAAATGGAAGAACAACCGCCAACTACCGTTTCTGACGGACGCAGCCCAAGGGGTCGATTCTTGCCCGGCAACAAGGCCAGTAAGGGCAACGTCTGCGCTCGCAAAGCAGCACAATGCCGAGCCAAGCTGTTTGCGACCATTTCACTGCAGGACTTCACAGAGGTCGTCAGGCAGCTTGTCACTGAAGCCAAAAGTGGCCAGGCTTGGGCAGTGAAGCTGCTCTTTTCGTATCTGCTTGGCGAGCCGCTGCCGTTTGACATCGACGAGCAACTCCGCCAGATCGAAGAGCGATTGAAGGAAAGGGACCAATCATGAACGTCAAAAACCGCATCGCACGGATCCTGGCAGCTTTGAGCCGTTGCGACACACCTGATACCAACTATGCCCGTCTGGCTCCCGACGCCAACGGCACGGTCCACCTTCCGGCCGACGCCACACCCGCGGAACGGACCCTGTTCGAGCAATTGAGGGGGATGGCGTGGAGTGTGTTGGCTCCGATCTACGTGACTACCTTCCTCTTCGTCGAAGACTGATAGTTGCCTTTGGATGAGAGAATTCCGGCCATAGGCAAGATCGGCGGCGACGGCCGAAAACGCCCCCTAAAAGGTGTCCGGTGCCTTCGTTGTTGGAAGCCTCATTTCTAACGGCTTTACGGCGGATTGAATTCCGAGATGGCGACCTCCGTGTTCGTCTGTGGGGAATTCCAGCGAATCGGGGGGGTGGTGGCTCTTGCCACACACGACTTGAACGCGAATAATTCTATTGCCGTGAGAAAGTCCCTCCGGCGAAAGGAGAATTGCCATGTTCCACGTCGCTCTTCTCGTTACTGGTCTGCTGGTCGGTCAAGTGCCGCCTCCACCATCCCCTGAATACTCGCCTGGGCAGCAGTATTCTTCCGACCAACCGCCCGCTGACGTCCAGGGTCGGCGTGAATGGTTCCTGGCACACCTCATCGTGGATATGCAGTCGCAGGGCAATTACGACGCCCAGAAGTACCGCGAAATCGAATCCATGCTGAACAACGTAAGTGCCAGCCAATTAGGTGTCTTGGTTCAGTATTACCAACTGCGCAAAGTCCAAGCCGAGGCGTGGCAGAAGGCACAGGCTGAGACCAATCTTCGTCGTTTGGAAGCCTACCGTGACAGTCTGAAGCGGGAACTTGACTGGAAAATCGCCACCCGCCAGCAGGAACAGCGGATTACGGCATACGGTTCAGCACTTGCCGCTCAACAGGGACAGTGGGCTTTGCAAAACTTTTATGCAGCCCAGAGTTGGCCGTATTATGTCAATCGCCCCTATTACGCGCCTCGGCCACACCATCATCACAATCTTCGGTGATATAGATATATGGAGATTCTTCGCAAACCGACTGACGCGAATCTGGAACCACTTTTATCAACCACGCCATCAAACCTCGCTCCTATGGTGAATGGGGGAAGTCGGTTTGAGGCACAGCTACAGGAGAACAATGATGTCCACGAAGCATCCCAGGACTATCGCTGCACAACAGGCACACGACATGCTGGCCAAAGATCCAAGCGTCCTGCTCGTGTGCGCCTACGATAAGGATGAGCAGTTCCGAAAGTACGACTTGGAGGGAGCCATCTCGCTCAACGAGTTCCGCAGGCGAGTGATCTCCTTGCCCAAAGACGAGGATGTGATTTTCTACTGTGCCAGTTCGCTTGAAGTAGCGGCGACAAAACAGGCACAGAAATATTTCCACGAAGATTTTGTCAACGCGCAGATTCTCCAGGGGGGCGTCGATGCCTGGAAAGCCTCGGGCTATGCCTTGGTCGGATTAATTGCCTGAACTATTCTCTTCTGCGAATTTGCCAAAAACAGAGAATGCGATTCCCCCACGCAGGGCGGGCATCGAACGGCGATTTACCTGTACTCTTTGCCTCTCGGGGCACTGCGGCCGGATTGCTTAACACCCCCGTTAGGTTTGGTGTCCGGCGAACCGTCGCTGACTCGCGGCAGGCCAGGACCGAAGCGGCCATTGAACCCCATCTACTCGGCTTCTTTGCGAATGATGGCTTCGATCTTCTTCCACTCCACGCCAAACGGGGGGTTTGAGGGCATGTAGTCGAAGAATTTCCCCAGCAGGCCATCGGCGGAGAGGGTGTTGCCGAAGATAACATTGGCAATGTCCTGCCCCTTGATAAGCATGTCGGCCTTGCAGATGGCATAGGACTCGGGATTCAGCTCCTGCCCATACATGACGAGCCGGGCGTCGGGATTCAGGCTGGCGAGGTGCTCGTCGGCCACGCTCAGCATGCCGCCGGTGCCCGCAGTGGGATCGTAGAGTGAACGCACGACGCCGGGCTTGGCCAAGGCATCGTCATCCTCAATAAACAGCAGATTCACCATCAAACGGATGGCGTCGCGGGGGGTAAAATGTTCTCCAGCGGTTTCATTGGAAAGCTCGGCGAACTTACGGAGGAGTTCCTCAAAAACGGTGCCCATCTGGGCATTACTAACTGTGGTGGGGTGAAGGTCGATGTTGGCAAACTTTTCCGTGACGAGGTAGAGCAGTCCGGTTTTGGCGAGACGGTCAATCTGGGTGTGGAAATCGAAGCTCTCGAAGATATCTCGCACGGCGGGTGAGAAGGCTTGCATGTAGGCGCGGAGGTTTTCGCCGATATGGTCCTGATCGCCCATGAGCTTCTTCAGGTCGAGCGGCGAGGTGTTGTAGAAGAACTGGCCAGACTTTCGCAGGAGGAACGGCTCGGGGTTTAGTCCGGCTTTCTCACGCTTGGCCAGTTCAGCGAGTACGGCTGCCTTGGTAGATACCAGCGACAGAAGTCCCGGCAAGAAAACTAAACCACAACCCATAGTAGGTTGACAGCACCACGAACTACAACCTATTGTAGTCGCTTTCAGCCCGTCCGACTTCTGTCGCTGGTATCTTGGTAGGCTCCAACACGCAATCGAGACGGCGCAGGACGGTGAACGGGAGGATGACCTTGCCGTATTCGGACTGCTTGTAGTCGCCGCGCAGGAGATCGGCGACGGACCAGATGAAGGAGGAGAGATTGGTGTCGGCCATTCGGGATCGTTATTGCGCAAAGGAAGTGGGGAAATGGGCCGGGTCGGTGAGCCACTGCTGAAAGGTAAGACACAGCAGCCTACCGACTCGATTTCATCCCAAGTGCGTTGCAATCGCGACTGGAAACCCAAGGGGATAGTTTACCGCCGTGGGAAGGATTGTTCAACTGGGCAGGGGTGGCGAGAAGGCAATAAGTCCAATTTCACCATCAGTTCAGCACCATTTCGGCGGTTTTGGCAAGAACTGACGGCAAAGACCGCTATCTCCCCATCTGGTGAATCTCATCATGTGAAGCCAACGACCCGATTAGTTATAAAGAGCCAACTGTTGTTTTGGTAAATCCATGTTGAAAAGGAGCATGCCATGTATCAGATTCAATGCAATTATCCGAGCATGGTGCCTCCCTGGAATGGACAAATCTCCAAACCGACCTCCCAAGCAGTGCAAGTCGCCAATACCCAAGTGACACTGGTCTCGACGAACCAGGAAGTGGTGCTAAACCTCACCACCAATGAGGGGGACAAGATAAGCATCTCCCTAGCCGCCCGCACCCAGTCGGACTACTTGAAATACCTTGAGACCGGACAAGATAAGGAGGGGAGTTATGCCCGTCAGTTGCAGATGTTTTCCACTAATTCTGAACAGAACTTCACGATGACCGTGGAAGGCAATCTCAATGAGCAGGAGCGTAAAGACATCGATAAGGTCTTAAAAACCATCGACAAGATGATGACTAATTTCGTTCAAGGCCATCTTGAGCCGATGATGACCAAAGCCAACGGGCTGCCCCAGCTCGATAACATCTCTGGGCTCTCTCTGAAGATGAGTTACACACGGGATGTACTGGTAGCCCAGCAGACCGAAATCCAGCGAGTATCCGATCCCCTGGGCACCACCTACGATTCTCGGGGGCAATTGACCGGAATGCGTCCGGTGCTTGCGACTGAACAACCGAAATTCACCCAACCGCAGAGCCAGATCACGGCTGAAGCCGACGACTTGAGTACGGCCATGGCCAAGCAACTCACTCAGGTGCGAGAATTTTCTACTCGTCTGTCCAGTGCTATTAAGCAAATTTTCGACAAGTATCGTCAATATGTCGAGAAGTTGAATCCAGACGATGCTTTCGGACCGGCCCTGATCGACCACATGCACAAAGATCTTCTCGCCAAGATGTTGAACGAGAATATTGCTCAGCCCCAAGAAGAAGAGACGGCCACCTTGGCCTGATAGAAAACGTACTTCCAATCACCGGCATCGATCTCTCCTTGAAATTCGTCTAAGACCTTGGCAAAGGCACGGAAGACCAATGCCATCGTATCGCAGGAGGCGGCGAGCGAAATGCCTATTATCGGGTGGTGCAGATCCCGGCGGAACTTGAGAAGGCATTCGTTGTGCTGGGACCACAATCTGCCTGGCCGCAATTGGCTTGCGGAGATCGCAAGTGGCGCGATCACGGAGCCGGGCGAGTTGCCCGATTACCATCCGGCAAGCGTGCATCTCACGATTCTTCGCTGGCCCGACCTAAATTCCGAATGAACTCTCGGCAAGATTCTTAGGTGCGGTCTGCAGATGCCCGAGGATGCCGTGGCGGCCGGGCAGGCCGAATCGCAGGCTATCTTCGCCCTTTTCGTCAAGACAATCCGTCTGGGGCCTAAATGTCCGTACGGGTCCACGTCAAAGATTTATTAGATTGATTATGCCACCGGCTTTCTATCGCCGGTTCCCAACCAACCCTTTTGGAGGTATCCATGAGTGTGCCAAGATAAGCTGATGTAGATCAGTTGGACAATCCAACCTGGCTAAAGGCTAACCACCAGGCCAGAACTGAACTTTGAGCGTGAGGAGGTAACGAATCACGTGAAGCCAAAGGGAGGGCGGATGATCGGCCGTAACGCAAGTGAAGGTATTGAGCCCCGTAATTTCCATTGTCGCCGCTGGGCCAAGGGTTTCATGGTCTGGAAGCCAGCAGCACTACATGCGTCAAGGTGAGTGTGCAGTGCCGGGCCGGGCCGGGGTCTGAGTCCATGGCAGGTCATCTAACGGTTTATATCGGAACTTGGGAGAGCCATGTCGTTCTCAAAAGGAAGCTTCCAACGAAGCCGAAGAGGTGAGGCGGAAGTATGACGGCATGGCAGTCGGACCAACTCATAGTAGAGGTGTAGTCGGGGTAATGCCCGACGCGGGCCGCAGGCCCACTCGAAGGGGTTGGCAGTAGAGTGTAGAGGGATGAGGAAACGTATGCCAGACACAGAACTGGAAATAAGTACGCGGACAAAATTAGCCCTCATAGCCCAACGGGCTCGCGAGGAGCCTCAATGCCAGTTTACGAGCTTGGCTCATTTGCTGGACGAGCGGTTTCTGGCGACATGTTACCACCGGCTCGGCAGGGACCGGGCCAGTGGCGTGGATGGTGTGACGTGGAAGGAATATGGAGAGCATCTGGAAGAGAATCTGCGGGACTTGGTGACACGAATGAAGGCAAAGCGGTACAGTCCGCAGCCTGCCAAACGGGTCTACATTCCCAAAGACGAGCACTCGCGGAGGCCGTTGGGTCTGCCTGCTCTGGAAGATAAGATCGTGCAGAAAGGGATCGCCGAGATTTTAGAGGCGATCTACGAAGCGGACTTCCTGAACTGCTCGTATGGTTTTCGACCGAAGCGAGGATGCCACCAGGCGATCAATGCGGTGGACAAGACGATCATGACGCAGCCCATTAACCATGTGATCGACGCGGATATCAAAGCTTTCTTTGACAGCGTGTCGCATCCCGGGTTGATACAATGCCTGCAAGTCCGCATCAAGGATCCAAGCTTTCTGCTGCTGATTCAGCGGTTTCTGAAGGCGGGGTACTTTGAGGCGGGCCAGATCGTGGCGACCGAGCAGGGAACGCCGCAAGGGGGGAATCTGAGCCCAATGCTTTCAAATATCTTCCTGCACTATGTGCTGGACCTGTGGTTTGAGAAACGTATCAAACGGCAGGTTCGGGGCGTCTGCTTCCTGGTTCGTTATGCGGATGATTTCGTCTGCATGGTCCAATATCAGGACGACGCCCAGCACATTTTGGAGGCATTACGGGAGCGGTTCACGCAATTCGATCTGGCGTTACACCCGGAGAAGACTCGCGTGATCAGCTTTGGGCGTTATGAACGTCAGAACGCCCAGCGACAGAAACGAAGGCCCAATACCTTTGACTTCCTAGGCTTCATGAGCATGCTGTGGAGCGACGTTTCAGCCGAGGATGCCGTTGGGCTGCGCGAAGCAGAGTGACGCATGACCAGTGCGGTGGCGGTGTGAGGCCGCCGCAGTGCGTTTAAACCCTGAAAGGAACTTGTAAAATGGAAACGTGTACCTGTGGCGACCCGGCAACGGAAGAGTTGAGCGGGCGTCCTTGTTGTCGCGAATGCTGGGACGAGCTTGCCAATGGTGTGTTCGCGCCGCCCACAAGAACGAAGAGGACCAGGCGAGGTCGGACAACTGATGTCTTTGAAGAAGTCGCGCGATACGAGAATCCGAACAGCGACGCCGCCGACATGCGGATTACCGATAATGTCGTTGAAGAGAATCCTCGTTACGAAGAGTCGAGCAACGATGACGTCTATGGGTGGATCACCGAAAAGATCATTGCCCAACTGGAAAAGGGCGTGGCTATCTGGCGACGGCCCTGGGCAACGATTGGCGGCGGACTGCCAGCGAACGTGGTCAGCCGCCAGGCATACCGGGGCATCAACACCATGATTTTGTGGGTGACCACCGAAGAACAGGGGTACGAATCGAACCTTTGGGGAACGTATCGCCAGTGGGACATGCTCGGCGGTCACGTCAATCGGGGCGAGTGCGGCACAAAAATTATCTTCCGAACCGCCAATACCCAGACAGTTCTGAGCGATTTCGCGATGGAAGAGAAAAAAGCAAAATGCCTCTTTTACAGAGAATTCACCGTCTTCAATCTCGACCAGTGTGGCGGCACGGCCCTTGACCGCTTCCGCTCGGTTCGGCTGGCCACGAAGTTGATCGATTTCGGCCCTACTGAAACGGCGATCAAGGCCACGAGGGCGGACATTCGGCACGGCGGAGCTCGTGCCTACTTTGATCGTAGTAGCGATTACATCCAACTACCGATTAGGACGGCATTCGCGTCTACGGCCGACTACTACCTGACGGCTCTGCACGAGTTGGTCCATTGGACCGGCCATGAAAGCCGCCTCAACCGGATCGACAAACTCAGTCGATTTGGGGACCGGAGTTATGCCGTTGAGGAGATGGTTGCCGAACTCGGCAGCGCATTCTTGGCGGCGATGTTGGGTTTTCCCGTTGACCGTACCCTCGACAGTGCCGCCGCGTATCTAGCCTGTTGGCTGAAAGTCCTCAAGTCCGACAACCAAGCCATTTTTACGGTAGTAACAGCGGCCAGCGCGGCGGCGGAACATGTTTTGTCCTTCAGCAGAACGGTAGAAACGGAAGAGGCCGATTCTGAACGAAATGACGGCCAGCACCAGAAGGCATTGGATCCGCAGCCGGATCAGCCAGCCGTGCCAGCCCAGCCGCTGAGCACCTCAGACGCCACCCCGTCGATCGCTGCGGCTGTTGCCGAGGGTGCTACGGCTGCGTAATGCCCATCCACTTGGCCTCCCAAGCGGAAGAGTCAGGCGCGACTGTCAAATCTTAGGTAGGTCAAGAAAAACTGCCCGTTTTCTGAATTTTTGACTGCGGCCGAGTCGCTTGCGCGCGGAGGGGGTGACCGCCGCAGGTTACGTCGGGGATCGACAGGGCACTTTTTCCAAGAAAAGTGCCCCGAGACCGCTGCAATGCCTCTACTCACCACGGAGTTTCAGCCCAAGCTCGAACAGCTTCTCGCGAACCTCGTTGAGGCTCATCTTGCCGAAGTGCTCAAACTCCAGTCGCCAGTTCGCCGGACTAACTCAGCGAGGGTATTGATGCCCAAATGGAACAGGCGATAGCGGGTGCGGACCGAGAGCATCAAATCAGAAACGGGCTTGGCCAACAGGGCCTGTTCGTCGGCCGAGATCGGCTCCGGCGCGGAGGACTCGGCGGCCGGGCGTTCGGATGCAAGCTGAGCAAGCTGCAGCCCTTTCGATGCGAGCATTTCCTTGATTTCCACCAGGCTCATTTCGCCGAAATTCTTGCTGGCCAGCAGTTCCGCTTCGGTGGTGTGGCAGAGGTCGCCCAGAGTGAAGACGCCCAGCTTTTTCAGGCAATTCCGGCTGCGGGCCGAAAGGTTGAAGTCCGAGACAGGGATGCCAAGCGTCTGATCGCTATCGAGCACGACATGCTGTTCGGCCAAATACGGCGGGTCCATGGGTTTTCCTTCCCTCGATTCTGGCGGCCAGGTGCTTGGGTATTCCGCGATTGCATCCGCAGACGGTTCTGGGACATCACTCGTGATTTGCAGCCTTCACCTAATGCGATGAACTACGCGGGAAATGCGTACTTCGAGGCCATTCTTTCATTATCGAGTCTACATCCGCCAAACGATCGTCCAAGGCCATCTACGCGGCGCGGCGCAGATTCGTCTTGGGCTGGGCATCGATGGGGATCGAAAGAGCGATAGCTTCCACAAACTCCCAGCAGACTCCCTCGCCCGTGCCATCGCCACGGAAACGGATGAGTTGGTGCTTGTGGAGTCGGTTCAAGCACTTGATGGCGTCGTGCAGACGGCACTTCGGGTCAATGTCCGCTTGCGGCGGTAGCGGGTCGAAGATGCGATGCGACCAACCCTCCTCCTGAAAGGCCGCCAGAATGGCCTCTTGATTGCGGGCGGGCACTAGGTATTTCTTAATCACATGCTGGCCCACGCGCAGCGTCCGATACTCAACGTCCCATTGGGGCGGAGAAGGTAAAGCATTCGCAGTTTGTGACGGTTGTGCGATGGAGAGAATCATTTACGCATCGGAAACTAAAACATGTGCGATGCCAAGAAGTAGTAAAGGAACTTCCTGTATGACATCCAGTATAGATTCATGGTAAATCCAGAAAAGGGGCGTCGCCATTAGAAAATTTCTTAACTTAGCAAGTATAATTCTTGCGCAAGCGACTTCCCACCTGCTTCATGCTGTTCCAGCCACTGCCCGTCCCAGGTTATCGCCCACCTTGGTCGAGCTGATACAGTAGACCAGCGAGACCTCATATTTAGCGTCTACCAACAGGTGCAACTTGTATCAACCCGCTTCAGGACCGTTCTTTTCCCGTTTTGTCAGGCAAACCAGGATTTTGCGCCAGACCGTTGGCAACGGCTCGATTCTGCTTTCTTTCGGTTTGTCTTGTTCACCGTTTTGTGGGACGTGCATCTTCGCCACATCGGTCCTAAAATCTTTTTGGACCAGGGTAAGGCGGACTACGCTTTGAAGCGCAGGTTTCAGCAGGAGATACTCATGTTCGAGCCGGTCAAGCAAATCGGGCAGTATGGCCAGATTTCCGGCCAGGGCCTGCTGCTCCAGAGTTTCGGCGGCTGCTTGCAGGGCTTTTCCACTCAGGTTCTCCGCCGATCCTTTCAGTCGATGCGCACGGCGGGCGATGGCTTCGGCATCCTGCCGGGCAACTGCTCCGCGGAGATGCGGCAGTTCCTCCCGATAAACCGTGAAGAACAATTCAACCTGATCGGCCACAACGCCACAGTCGTGATCACACGCCGCCAGGAGTTCGTCCACGTCGAAAATTGGCAGACGCCAGGAGGTCGCAGCCTGCGTGCGATTCGTTCGGCTGATCTTGCGGAGTGTGTTCTGCATTTGCTCCCCTCGTAGTCTCGTAACAGAAGTAAATCGTTCTAAATTTTAATCTGCCCAATCGAGACGTCTATTGGAATAACTCGTAAGCAATCTGGGAATAATTCTTGCCTCCTCAACGGAATTCGTGGGTGAATTCTGGCTCCAGAATATCGACGAGAGTGTGCCATAGGGCGAACTGGATAACGATATCGTTCTGGGCCGGATTACGGAACACGACAACTTCACCGCGGTGACCTCTATCCTGCGTGGCTCGTCGCCCAATCCGGTTATGGTCAAGAAAGCGACAAAAGCTGTCGACGAACGCAGGCTTCGATAGCCACTGATCAAGCCAACTGGCAAAATAGACCTCGAACGCCTGTTGGCATCGCTGGTATACCTGAGATACACGCGAGATGGGCGGGAGGCAGTTCTTAAACAGTTAAGGATTTGGACCAGAAATAAGCAATATACCATCGTGGGCGGGGCCGCCGATGGGCTATGCATGTTGGCCCACAAATTCCCCAAGCAACTCTCCCGGCTTCACTCGATGAACAAAGCGACAAGCCACTTTCCAGAGACCATCCACGGCGCGTTGACATGATACAATGTGAGCAAACATTGTCGGACCTTGCTGAGCAGAGAAATCTACCAGGAGATCGCCGCCTGCCGGTCGATGGTCACTCAGAAACGCAAGCCCGTTCGTCGATACGTCGACGCATGTGACATCGTGAAACTCGGCAGCATTCTCGGTTAAGAATGCTACTCGTTGAACCGAATGAATTGTATAACGCTCCGCCTGGCGTCGTTCGACGGAAGAGCGGGAAGAAGGAAAGTCTCCGAGGGAGCCTCTCTTTTTTTCACTCCTAAGCGGTACAACAAGTCGGCCATTGTGATAGTAGGCGCAATTCCGGCCGTGCTGCTTCGCTCCGTAAAGGGCGAGATCGGCGCGACCCGTGAGCGACTCCGCGGATTCGGCATCCTCCCAGGCTGCTGCGCCGAAACTAATTGTGGCAACATGCTTCGAGTCAAGGCTTGCATTCCCCGCAACACGGACGTCGGCGAGAAGATTGTCCGCGAAAAGTGCGAGTTCTTCTTGCGTGCGGCATCGCAGGAATCCGGCAAACTCGTCGCCTCCAAAGCGGGCCACGGTCCCACCCGCAGCACCAATGCATCGCTGCAAGGAATCGGCCACGGCTTCTAGCATGCGATCGCCGGCAGGGTGCCCCAATGTGTCGTTGATCTGCTTGAATTGGTCAAGATCCATCATGAGGAGGTAAAGACGGCCATCGTCACCTTGGGACGGTTCGTCAAGGGCAACCCGTAGCGAGTCCTGTAACCCACGCCGATTGAGCAAGCCGGTCAAGGGATCGGTACATGCTTCACGCCGTGCCCTGTCGATGTCCGCCTGCTGTTTTCGGATCACCGTCTCGGCGGACATGAGTCGATCCTGGAGTTCGATGTTGGTCTTGAGGACTCCGCCCAGGCGAGCATCGAGCACATTGATTAACTCAGGGGCTACATCGCCTAGCGACTGGGAGAGAAGTGACGAGCGGGACTCAATCAGTTGACCGAGAGAAAAGACCGCGTTGGACGCCGTTTCAGACGCAGCAACGAGCTTTGTTGAGTAACCGGCAACCTGTTTTTCATGATCACAATGCACGACACCGATCGTCCGGTTGTGTGCCACGTCCAGATACCATAGAGCACCGGTTGCCAAGATACACGTTGCGCCAAGTAGCAGGATAATGTTGATCATCTTTAGTTCCTCCCAGAATTCCAAGAGTATCGCGGGCGTGTCTTGCGGGGCTCACGCTCAGTGATTTGGCGAAGGTCCGCACCATGAAGAGTTCGTTGTAGAACGTGCGAACCAGCCGTATGAAAAGTCTTCTCTACCGTTAAGTATTACCGCGCTTTCCACCTCCAGTTGCCAAGCGCGAAATAACCTTGTCGCGACATGACTTTTTCTAGTTGCATCGCAGACTAATTCCTAGAGACTGTCCGGAGAGCTCTCTCCTTTTCGGGAAAAGGACAGGATATGAGGGCTTTTCAGCAAAGAAGCGGTCTTTTGCCTAAGAAGTAGGGTGGGCCGAGTGAAATGAGTCCTACTGGACTGTTTCGGCCTGCATTTGGTGAGGTGGCAGTGCTCGTCTACGTCTACCCCGAACCGGAAGAGCCTGTTTTTTCTCGGCTGGAGCGCAGGATTGACGCGTGAGCTATACTCAAGGTGGTGTAAAGTTTTGGCCCAATGAGGCATGGACCGATCAATTTAGGCATGAATTCAGGTAATGTAGGACAGGAGATAAGATATTGGCAACAGCCTCTTCCGCGACCAACAAGAGAGCAACTCGCTTTGGTGTTTGGTGGGCAATTGCCATCCTTTTGGCTAGTCTAATTATAACCGCACTGGCTTCTCGGTTCACAAAATCGGAGGTGGATGCGGTAGCGAAACGAGAGTTCGACTTCGTCTGCAACGAAATTCCGGCCAAAATTCAGGATCGGCTCAAAGTCCACGAACAGATCCTGCGCAGCGGGGCGGCGTTTTACGAGGCTTCAGAGAACGTCACACGGGCGGAATGGCACTGCTTCACCGAACGTCAGAAGCTCGATCAGCAGCTTCCGGGCGTCCAGGGTATTGGCTTCGCCCTGCTGATCCCTCGCCAGCAGTTGGCTCGGCATGTCCAGGATATCCGTGCCGAAGGCTTTCCGGAATACCATGTCCGGCCGGAGGGCCAGCGGGAGACGTACTCCTCGATTATTTACCTTGAACCTTTTGCAGACCGGAACATTCGCGCCTTCGGCTACGACATGCTTACCGAATCCATACGTCGCGAGGCGATGGAACGGGCGCGGGATCAGGATGCCGCTGCCCTCTCGGGAAAGGTCGTCTTGGTGCAGGAGACCAACAAGGACGTCCAGGCCGGCACCTTAATGTATATGCCGGTGTACCGCGCGGGAATGCCCTGCAAAACCGTTGTCCAGCGGCGAGCTGCCATCCTGGGCTGGGTCTATAGTCCTTATCGGATGAATGACCTCATGCAGGGTGTCCTGGGGGGATGGGATTTAAAGGATAACAATCGCATCCACCTGAAAGTCTTTGACGGTGATCGGGTATCCCCCGAGACCCTGCTCTATGACAGTCAGTCCACCGGAAGCAATGAACAAGTACACCCATCCGCGTTAACTTTGCAGACTCCGATCGATTCGGCCGGCCGCCGCTGGACCCTATGCTTCCCCCAGAGCGGCGGCGCGGCAGTCGCGGTGGATTACAGCAAGGTTTGGTTCGTGTTGCTGGGTGGAGCAAGTATCAGCCTGTTGCTGTTTGGCCTGAGTCTCTCCCTGTTGAACACCAAGCGCAATGCCTGGCAGATTGCCAGGAAGTTGACTGCGGAATACAAGCAGATAGAGGAAGCGTTGCGACAAACCACCGATCGTTTGTCGCTGGCCGTGCGCACAGGCGGCGTGGGTATCTGGGACTACGATGTTGCCAGCAACCGGCTGATTTGGGACGACCAGATGTTTCGCCTCTACGGAATCACCCGGGAGCAGTTCAGCGGTGCTTATGATGCATGGCAGGCGGGCGTCCACCCGGAAGACCGGCGGCGAGGCGACGAAGAAATCCAGCTTGCGTTGCGAGGCGAAAAGGACTTCAACACCGAATTCCGCGTTGCTTGGCCGGACGGAAGCACTCACTACATCCGTGCGCTTGCCGTCGTCCAACGCAATGCCGCCGGCCAACCCTTGCACATGATCGGTACCAACTGGGACATCACCACCCAGAAGGATGGTGAGGCGAAACAGCGGGAGAACAAACTATTTCTTCAGGAGACCCAGCGGATCGCCCGTTTGTGTGGATGGAAGGCGAATCCTCACACGGATTACCTCGAGTGGACGGACGGTGTGTTCGAGATCATTGAGGCTCCCTCGGGCCGCCAGCCCGGACTGGCAGAGGGGCTGAAGTTCTTCCTGCCCGAGTACATTCCCACGTTGAAGGACTACATAGCTCGCTGCCTAGCCACCGGCGAGCGGTTTGCTCTGGAGTGCCAGGGGATCACGGGCATCGGCAAAACGATCTGGACCGAGGTGCGAGGATTCGCACCCATGGCCGACGGGGGACGCACCTACGTCATGGGTACGTTTCAGGACATCACCGAACGCAAGCGCGCCGAGCAAGCATTGCGCGAGAGCGAGGCCAACTTCCGCACCTTCTTCGAGTCCATGACCGACATGATCATGGTATGCACGCCGGACGGACGGGTACTCTTCACCAACACCGCCGTCACCCGCTCACTGGGCTACCGCACCGAAGAACTCGTCGCCATGTCCGTGCTGGATATGCATCCGGCGAACAAACGCGGGGAAGCCGAGAAAATCTTCGCGGCCATGTTCCGGGGCGAGCGGGAAAGCTGCCCCCTGCCGCTGGCGCGCAAGGACGGCAGCCTGGTACCCGTCGAGACCCGCGTCTGGTTTGGCCGGTGGAACGGCGAGAACTGCCTCTTCGGCATCTCCAAGAACCTTAGTGCCGAAGTGGAGGCACAACAGCGATTCGAGCGGTTGTTTCGCAACAATCCGGCCCTAATGGCACTGTCCGTCTTGCCCGATCACACATTCACCGATGTCAACGACGCTTTCCTGAAAGTGCTCGGCTATTCCAGGAGCGACATTCTCGGCAAGACCGCCGCCGAACTCGGTCTGTTCACAAATTCCAAGCAGCAGGCCGCAATGGTGGATCAACTGCGGGCGAATGGACGCATCACCGACGTTGAAATTCAGGTGCGGCGCAAGGACAAAACCGTGATGACTGGTCTGTTTTCCGGCGAAATCATCAGCAGCCAGGGTTGGCAATACTTTCTGTCGGTGATGATCGATATCACGCACCAGAAACAAATCGAGGGCGAGCTTCGCGAATCGCACAATTTGCTCGAAAAGCGAGTCCATGAGCGGACTACTGAATTATCCACCATCAACAAGGCACTTTCCGCGGAAAATGATCTCCGACGCGCGGCAGAGGCGTCTCTTGAGGAACACCAGCACAATCTTCGCCGTCTGGCCTCTCAATTGACCCTCGCGGAGGAGGCTCAGCGCCATGAACTCGCGGTACAGCTTCACGATACGATCGGCCAGGAGCTGGCAATGGCGCGCCTGCGACTCGAGCACGCCCGGGGTACTTCGACGCACGAACGCGAGCGACACTTTGATGTGGCCTCGGAATTGCTCGACGCCGCCATCGGCCAGGTGCATACCTTGACACACGGTCTTGGCGCCGGCGTACTCTACCAACTTGGCCTTCCTGCTGCGATTCGATCCGTCGGCAGCCAAGTCTCCACGCAACACGACCTACAGTTCACGTTCCACCAAGTGGGCGATTACCGACGCTCCAACAAGGAACTGGAAATTCATGCTTTCCGAACGGTGCGAGAACTCGTCTATAATGTGGTTAAGCACGCCCATGCGTCTCAACTGGATATCCATCTCACCGCAACTGCGGACACAATCGAAATTTGTGTCGAGGATGATGGATGCGGATTCCTGTCCGAGGCGGGGCTGAAAAAAAACAGCGACCTCGGCGGCGGATTCGGGCTATTTAGCATCCGCGAGCGGTTGGCCATTTTAGGAGGCCGGTTGGAGTTGCAGTCTTCCCCAGGCCAGGGAACCATCGCTTTAGTCACGATTCCTCTGCTGGACGGCCCACCGACAGCAACAGAAAATGGACAAAAACTATGAATATTTTACTCGTAGACGACCATCAAATCGTACGGGACGGCCTGCGTGTATGTTTGCAGGGTAACGAGCAATACACCGTCGTGGGCGAGGCCGCCGATGGACTTGCTGCCATCCGGCTTGCCAAGGAACTAAAGCCCGACCTGATCGTGATGGACGTCGCCATGCCCGGACTCAACGGTATCGAGGCGACGCGGGAAATCCACGGCAGCGGATGCATGGCAAAGATCATCTGCCTGTCCATGCATGCCGATCGCGAGTTCATTGTCGAAGCCTTTCGCGCGGGAGTCGTCGGCTACATGATCAAGTCCTCAGCTTTCAAGGAGCTGCTGTATGCTTTGAAAGAAGTCATCGCGGGCCGAAAATACATCAGTCCTGTCATAACCGACATCATCGTGGACAACTACGTTCTGCAAACACCGGGCCAGAGTGCTACCAGTGCCTCTCCCTTTTCGGTCTTGACGCCGCGAGAGAGGCAAATCCTACAAATGCTCGCCGAGGGCCGTTCCGCCAAGGAGATTGCCCTGGCATTGGAGATCAACCACAAAACCGTACATGCCTTTCGCAGTCAGATTATGGAGAAGATCGGCGTCGATAGCCTGCCGGAACTGACCAAGTACGCCATCCGACATGGGCTGACGACCGTCGAGTAGAACGGAATTCATTCCGGTTACCCGAAAAAGCCATAGGGTAATCCGATCGCAGCGAGTCCCACCATTTAAGAAGAATCCAGGGCAAAACAAGAATTTGTCGCTGACTCTCCCTGCATGTCCTTGGCGATAATACTTTTAAGAAGCTGCGCGGCGTACGAATTTCTTTACTGGTTCCCTTTTACGGGTCATGTCCCAGTTCCGAAACGTGCGTTGAGTCTCCACGCAGCAAAAGGGGAACGCAGGGCCTTGCCCGCAACGGTACATGGTTGGTGCTGAAGTGGGGCAGGAACCCTGGCAAGTTGAATGAACCGCGGGGATCTAACCGGCCCCCGCGGTTTTTTTACCTTTTAACATGTCTTGATTTTTTAACAATCAGCAACATGTCCCCATTCGTAGTTGGGGCTGACTCGCGGCCCTCTCATATCCTAAAGTTGACCGAGTCGTTCGTTAATGACAGAGATTGCGGGCGATTTCATCAGTGAGCCTTCGGAACGCTTGATCGCTTCATAGACCTCGCTGCGATGAACTAAAACATCTTTCGATGCCTCGATCCCCAGGCAAACTCGGTCACACCGAACCTCGATCACCTTGACGACGATGTTGTCGTGGATAATGACGCATTCACCTTTTTTGCGACTCAGAACAAGCATTTGATTGCCTCCTGCTATATCATCAACCTCGGAAACCATGGACTACTTCAACGATTCTCTATTAATGCAAAATGGGATATACCTTGATAATCGTTATTTATTCCAATCCACTCAGCTTAATTCGCCAATCTGCCGCTGCAATAGGACATTTTCCTGGATGGACTAAGAGTTTTTCGCGCGTCGCGATTTGCGGTTCCCGGGTCCGCGAGGTTTCTTGCCCCGCAGTAACATGGGCTGGGGGTTTCTCGGTGAAGAATGGGAGCCCTTCGTTTAGCGGGATGGCTCGGTCAGGAGGTCTTTCTTAACAGTGGCAGCGTGGGTGGGCCTAACTGACCCCGCGGTTTTTCTTCTCTCAACGACTCGCAATGAGACCCGACTCCGTTGGCACCATTTGCAACCAATGGGCGACTACGGTCAGCAGCTTCTGACGGTCGATGGGTTTGGTGCTGTAGTCATCACAACCGGCGTCGAGGCACTTCTGGCGGTCCTCGGCCAGGGCGTGGGCGGTCAGGGCGACAATCGGAGCCGTGTAGCCCTCGCTCCGCAGGCGGCGCGTTGCCTCGTAGCCATCCATGATGGGCATCTGCATATCCATCAGGATCACGTCGAACGGTGTACCCCGAGCGCGTGCGGCGGTGGCCTCGTCGTAAGCAACCTGCCCATTATCGGCTAGCGTCACCTCGGCCCCGGCCTTCTTCAGGATGAAGGCTGCTATCCGTTGGATGTCCGGACTGTCTTCGGCCAGGAGGATCCGGCCGTGTAGTTCAATTTTTTCGGGGGTTGCAGCGGCCGTTGTTGGCGGGCGATCGAGTTTGCTTCCTTGGACATTCTGAATCATGCGAATCCCGTCCAGCGGCCCGGGGTCGATGATCACGCTGAAGGTGCTTCCCTTGCCGGGAGTGGAATGGACTTCGATATGGCCGCCCAGAGCATCCGTCAGTCGCTTACTGATGCAAAGCCCCAATCCTGCACCGCCAAACTTCCGCGTGGACGAGTTGTCCGCTTGGCTGAAGGCTTGGAAGAGCCTTCCAATTTGCTCTTCATTCATGCCAATGCCCGTGTCGGTCACGTCAAAACGAAGACGCGGTCCAAAAGCAACTTGGGCTTCGGTTCTGGGTGCAGAATGCGAAAAATCGTAGGGTGGGGAGAGTGAAACGAGCCCCACCAACTCGGTTTCGGCCTGATTTTGGTGGGGCTCGCTGCGCTCTCCCCAGCCTACAGATGCAGCCGAGACGGCCGCACCACAAGATATCAGCCGAACTGCGATGCGGACCTCGCCTTTCTCCGTGAACTTGATCGCGTTGCCCACCAAGTTGACGAGTACCTGGCGCAGTCGCAATGGGTCGGTGAGCATGGTCTCGGGCAGGGGGCCAGCCAGGTCGGTCTGAAGGGTTAAGTGCTTGGCGGCTGCGGGGACGTGCATCAACGAGGCGACGTCGGCCAGCAGTTCGCAGGGCGAACATCGGATCGGCGATATCTGTATTTGCCCAGATTCCACCTTCGACAGATCGAGGATGTCGTTAATTAGGCCCAGGAGGTGCTTGCCGTTACGTTGGATGGTATTAAATGCTTTGCGCCGCTGCTCGGGTGCTTTCTCAACTCCTTCCTCGCTGAGCAGCACTTCCGCATAGCCCAAGATTGCGGCGATTGGCGTGCGGATTTCGTGGCTCATGTTGGCCAGGAACTCGCTCTTGGCAAGGGTGGCCGCCTCCGCGAGGTGGCTCGACTTTTCGAGGGCTTGGTTGATCTTCTTCAGTTCTTTGTGTCGGTCACTGAGGACGGTCACCATGGTGTTAAACGTCTCGCCCAAACCGTTAACCGGGTTACTTCGGGCACGTTGATAGACTTCGCAGAGGCTGCAGTTTTCAAGTTTTTGTGCAAAACTTCCCTGGACCTTGCCACCGCAAAGGGTGCCAGCGACCTCCCAGCAGCGCAGGTTCACAGGATCCCGATAGGATCGGCAGGCGGTATTGGTGCACTTCATCAATTCCCAACAGGGAGTCAGGCTCGAATTATCAAAACTCCTGGTGAAGTCGTTCTTCAGGATCACCTCAGCCATGAGGCTTTTCACATGGACCGCAGCCGACTCTATTTGCTGGCTGAATTGCCGCGACTTCTCTTCGACGCACTTGCGCTCGTTGACGTCATTGATCACAACCCTGTACACAAACGCGCCGAAATCGTCCTGCGTGGCAGTCGCCACAAGATTCACCCAGAATGGGGGGGGGGGGCTATGCCCGTGCGCACAATCCGTAGTTCGCACGCTGGCGGCTTCCCCATTTCAAAAAGCTGCTTGCGGTACAGAAAGTAGATATCCTGGTCTTCTTTGTGGATAAAGCGGGACAACGGCTGCTCAACCAAATTGATTTTTGTCTCGCCCAGCAATGTGGCGATGGTGAGATTGGCCTCCAGGATCATCCCTTCTTCATTGAGGGTGCAATAGCCCACCGGAGCCAGGTTGTAGAGGTCAAAATAGCGTGTATTCGCGGCTTCTAGTTTCACCTGCGTCTGACGCAGGATCTCGTTTTGCATCTCCAGTTCGATCTGATGTACCTGCAGCTCGTGAAACGCCCGTTGCACTTCTTCGGGTGAGTGGGCCGCGAAGTTTTTCGGCAACTGGGCCGCCTTTTCCCCCACAATATCCTCGGCCTGCCTACGCAAATCGGTTAACTGATCAGAATGCGGCTTTGTTTCCGTCACGATGTTGCCTCGTGTCGTGGTTGTTTTGTTGTCACGAAATTCAACTTACCCAGAACACTAGCTTACGTATTATGCCACCCCCAAGTTTTCGGATAATAATTCGATGTCTTCGGGTTGCGTGGCCCTGCAATCGTTAAAATCGCACACTTTAAGTTTCGGAAAGGGCCAAGGCAGGGCGCTGCAAAGTTGGGTGTGGGAGGGAGCGTCGGGTGTCACTATCGCTCGGAAATCAGGCGGCGTCGCCGCGAGACTGACTTTGCGCTGTCCACGGCGCAATCTACCGATGCGTACGAAGTAATCTCGTCGTTAATTATCGCCGAGTTTTTGGACACGCTTACGCCAACCGAACGCTGTTTCTGCCGCGAGTTGCTTTTATCGGAAGAGCCGGAAGAAATTGAGAAATGCGAGCGATCTCAGGCCAACATCTGGCAGCTCACCCACCGTACCTACAAAAAAATGATGCACTTTCTCGGCCAGTAGCGGTCGGATATCGATGAAACCTCCTACGCCAACGGCGTTGTGTCCTTTTCCCGGTGTCGGCCATTTCTCCGCGATCCAAGTATGGCTCTCCCGGTTCCAATTCTGTTGCGGTCCGCTTTTGGTGGGGCTCGTTTCACTCTCCCCACCCTACGGTCTCCCTTTCTCCCTTTCTCC